>Ga0116228_10005773_pt1 | contig 11042 bp, 9 predicted proteins | sample S1TSphfallax_2_FD_89694 | JGI IMG/M metagenome (GOLD analysis project Ga0116228, IMG submission 89694) | Host-associated microbial communities from peat moss isolated from Minnesota, USA - S1T2_Fc - Sphagnum fallax MG | ecosystem: Host-associated > Plants > Peat moss > Unclassified | place: USA... | reverse complement strand
TCTTCAAAAATTTCTGAACTTAGGAAACACCCCCAACTAATGAATAGGAAAGCAGAACATTAGAATATTCACCCTAAGAAATGTGCTGAATTTGAACTTAAGACCTTGATTTAGTATAAGATTGTCATATTTTATTTTTTAAGAAACTACAAAAAACTTTGCAAAATTGTTACCATAGAACCAAGTATAAGGGTTTAGGGTTTACTCAAGACCTCACTCGAGAAGGTGGAGGATAGAGGTATACCTGGAAGTTGACCCTGGTCCCTCATATGAGCTTTACAGAAAGGTGAAAAGTTAAAGAGACAGAAGGGTGCAGAACTTTTTCTCCTCACTGAAGCATTGACAGAAGTTGTTATGGACCCCGCCCCTTCCTCCATTGGAGTGCTTGTCTTTATAACTGAGTCATAACAGGCTTCCAATGGACAGTGAAATGGTGGAAGTGGGTTCACTCTGGCCTGTGTAATGGGTCTCTTTTTCTCTTTTGTTTGATGACAGCAAGTCAGCTGAAGACAAAGGATCAGGTCTTCAGTGAGTGAGTACCTGGATATCTCTTGTAGCTAGCAACAATATAGCAGAGTCCACGGAACCCAACTGGACAAAGTGCATACTCCATACTCCCTGATCTCACAGCAAAAAGCTCCCTGTAGGGCCTCCCACAATGTAAGTTACAGGTGGTCACTCTCTTCTTTTCCTTCTGCTATCACTGTAGCAAGAGTGGTGATCATCTTATAAAAGATTTAAGAGTAATGATGACAAGTTTTGAGCAAAATTGTAAAAACAGTAGAAAACCTGGCATAACATCAGGGTCAACTGGAAACACATCCAGATTTGGCCAAATCCTTTCAGAAAGCATGGTTTGGGTGATCTATTTATGAAGCAAGGTAGTTTGTTTTGTTTTGTTTTGTTTTGTGCTGAGATCTCCCAAACCAGTATGTTTCATGCTGTGCTCTTGATACCTTCAGAAAGCTTTCTATGAGTATGGGTGCACCAACGTGGTTGGAGACTGTTTAGAGCTATTGTGTGGAGGCTATTGATTATTGAATCATTTTCTCAATGAAAATTAAATAAAATCAAAATTTAAAACTGTATTGAAATTTGGGGGCATTCTTGGTGCTGATGGAAAGCCTTGTAGAGTCAGATTTAATAGAGTTTATTTCACAATTTTCAGAACAGGTTTAAAAAATATTGATTTTTGAGTGGATTTTGTTGCTGGAAATTTAAACAAATTGCAAAAATCGAGTTTGGAAGGAAAGATCAATTGATCCCTCAATGTGTTCACACTTGAGCCAAGGGCACAGGCTACACTAGTCACTATTAAATGTGCTGGTCACAATAGCCACAGGAGCAGCTCTCCCTGTACCAATAGACAGGGCACCCATGGGAAATGGTGGCCTGGCTATGGGGAAATGGACAGCAGCTGCCATGACTATTGTGACCTGTTCATTTTGAGTTGTCATCAAAATTTGGGGAAGAATTTGCAACAGAATAGACTTATCTGTAAAGTCTCACGATTAGGGGGCAAGAACGGCCAGTTTCAGTATAATAGGGCATCATCAAACCCATAACTGGGAATGGGAATTTTACAAAGGGCAATAATTGGGACCTAAACTACTTTCTCCACCCATTTTAATGGTAAGCTGATTTTCATCCTGGTCTTTCCTTTTTCCTGAGCGTCTCGACTACTGCTACATATATTTTCAATGCTCCTACATGCACAGGTACTATAATTACTCTCAGATCTGGTGCGTTAAATGCTGAGTTTCAGCATTTCATACTGAGAGTTAATAAAATTTCATTACTTTGTGGATACCATTCAAAGAGGGGATCAGGGGTGAAAGCAGACCCAAAGAGAAGGTGAAGACAGGGTGACTTTAGGGATAACTCATATTATTATTTTTGAGGTCTAAATTTTGCACCAGTTCTCCAGGAAAAAAAATCCCCTGTACTACAGCTGGGTGCAGATCAGCACTGCAGGTGCACCTCAACAAAGCTCTATCCTCATCAGTTTTGTCTCCGAAAATTTTGCTCAGATAATCGTACACAGTCATGTCCCCTGCAACACGGTTCTCCAAAGCCCCAAAACAAGGGGACAAAAGAAATCAAATTTGCCTGCAGACTGCTTGCTGGAATCTGTAATATTCAATGCTAGATCTGGGAGTCACGATTCGTTCATGTGGTTTGAAGCTCCCTCCAATATTAGAGAGCCAAAAGCTGTGTCCTCATCCTGATCCCTCTTCCACAAGCAACTCTTGCAGGTTGCAGGCTTGATTTTGAAATGCTCCAGTATTTTCTCGATCACGAGTCAGAGGGATGGCAGGCAGGTCCAGTACTGCAATCTCCGGAGATAGCACAGCATCCTCGTAACAATGCGACGGGTAGTAGAAATTTCAGTTTATTATTATTCTTCAAGCTACGTAACTGTTGCTCTTATACTTGATCCCGATAATCCCTGTGTTTCAGCCCTTCTTTTTGCAGGCTATATATGTAGCCAAAAAGCTATATTAAAAAATCAAAAGTGCTAAAATCATGTGGTTTTTGAGATTTTTCAGTAGCCAGAATTTGATCAATTTAAAGAAAAATTGTCAGATTTCTATACATGGTTCAAGTAGGTAGCCAAAAATATAGAAAGACGTTTTCTTTTTTAAGAAAATTCATATTTAACTTTTAGCCAAATTCGGTGAAATCTTCATGTAGATCATTTGCCACTTTGGCTACAACACAATTCACCAAAAGAAAAGGAAAAAAACTTCTCTGTTTTATGAGTACCATTCATAATTTACTCTATTCTTACTTTCTCATTACCAAATCTCTTTGGCATAAAAATGGACATTGAGATTTGGGAATCAGCACATTTATATCACCCAGTCCTAATCCAAACTCTTGTAAGTAGCTCCAAAATTATGTTAAATGTTGCTTGTAGCATCATATACTTTGTGGCTCTCACCAAGGAGGGGGTTTTGTTAAATTTTTATGGAAAACCTCCTGTTCTGGTTCTAGAAAATAAAATTAGACCTTTTTCAGTTCTGGTTCCACACATAAATGGAACCAAGAATTCAGTTCCAGGTCCAGTTCTTCAAAAGAAAATTCGCATTCGGTTCTGGTTTCATTTTTGAAAATCAGATCTGGTTTTGGTCTGGTTCTCAGTACCCCAGATTGAAACTGATGGTTACCCTCTGATTAACCCCCAATTATAGTATTTTTTTCAATATTTTTTCCCTCTAAAATCTTGGTTCTGGTTCTATTTCCACACGTAAATGGAATCCAGAATCTGGTTCTTCAAAAAATATAAATTCTAGTTTTGGTTCTAGTATCTGCTCTAGAAATGAAACCTTATTCCCATTCAATTTTGACTGATCAAAACTAGAACCAATCACTCTAACCCTCCAAACTGGGTAAGTGCCCAACATTGTTTCTCAACACTTACACACAACCAATATTTCCTGAATTTAAAAGGAAACCTTTAGTGATTTTTCCTACTAGAAGAAATTAGAAAACATGCCCAGTAGTTAGAATACAAAAATGTGTGCGGACAAGTTAGTTCCAACTTGCATCTGAGGCAGTTCTAGCCATGTTGAGTCTACACTAGGCTTTTGTTGCATTATTGCCAATCATCATGCTATAGTAAAAAGCTGACTTTTATTGTGTACTACCAATCATGAGGGCCAACTACCAATCATTAGTTCAAAGTTCAAGAAAGGAATGGATGGCTGAAAAGTTGTAACTATTGCATTAGCATAAAAATATCTTCTTGTTGTAAAGTACAAAGTCTTGTTTTGTTGTTGTTCAAGCAGAAAGTGGATGTATATTTTATTGTTGTTGTTCAAGCAGAAAGTGGATGTATATTTTATTGTTGTTGTTCAAGCAGAAAGTGGATGTATATTTTATTGTTGTTATTCAAGCAGAAAGTGGATGTATATTTTATTGTTGTTGTTCAAGCAGAAAGTGGATATATATTTTAAATGACATTATTTTAAAAATTAATTTATAAAAAATATTAAATAAAACTTGATTATTATTTTTATTAAAAAATTATAACTATGCATGAAAAAAGTCATGTATAAGCACATTTTATAAATTAGTGTAGTTAAAAAATAAAATTATAAGTTTTATTTTGAATTTAATAGCTAAATTGGCTAGTAAAATGATTTAACATGCTAACATAAAAATAAAAAATAAAGTTTACCTCCATTATGTATCAATGAGTTGATGAATCTGAATTCTTCATAAATAGGAAGTGTAAAAGCAAAAAAATTAAAACTTGAATTTGTAAGGTGTAATTTTGTGTGTTTTTTAACTAATATGGTGGAAGACATCCACCTTGAACAATATTGCTCATAGTTCATTTATGCAAAACACCTTGTCTTAACTTCATTAATATGTGTGCTTTTGAAAGTCTTATTATTTATGCTTTGAAAATTAACTCCCACTTTCATCTTGAACAACAATATAATAAATAAAAAAACCTTTTTACAATGTAAAACTATTAAATATGTTTTAAAATTAATACCTTCTATATGAAAATTAGCCCACCTTCACCTTGAACAATAACAAAACATAAATTTTTACAACTTTTATGAAATGTGCTTATAAGCTAGACTAATTGCTTGCAAAATCAATCCACAATTAAAATAACAAAACATAATCTTTTAGGACTTTCACTAAGTTTGCTTACAAACTAATATAATGGTTTTAAACATTGATCCACATTTAGAATAACAAAACACAATATTTTAAATCAGTTATGAAGTGTGCTTATAATTAGCAAAATGGTTTTCATGACCAACCCACCTTCACCATGAACAATAACATAACAAACAAAAGAAAACTATCTAAGACTTTTGGTGGTGTGTTTACAAACTAGTGTGATGGTCTTAGAAAGACTAACCCACCTTCACCTCTAAAGATAACATAACAACCAAGAAATAACATTCTAAGAAATCTTCTAGAGGTGTGCTTAAAGACTAGTAGGTCTTAAAAGACTAACTCACGTTCAAATTGAATAATAACATAACAACCAAAACACAACATTCTAAGAAGCCTTCTAGAGGTGTGCTTAAAGACTAGTAGATCTCAAAAGATTAACTCACCTTCAAATTGAACAATAACATAACAACCAAAACACAACATTCTAAGAAGTCTTCTAGAGGTGTGCTTAAAGACTAATAAATCTTAAATCGCTAACTCACCTTCACTTTGAACAATAACATAATAAAAAAAGGATAACCATTTAGGACTTTTATATTTAATGTGCTTAAAGATTAGCTAATATGGTTTAAAGAATAACCCATCTTCACCTTGAACAGTAACATAACAAATAAGTGACTCATCGCACGATGGATTTGCTCTCTTTGACAAGTTCAAGCAAAACCATGAGAGATAAACATAGATAGGTAATTTAGAAAAAATGAATTTGATGAAAGATCTGCAGCCTCCAGAGTATGACCAGGTCTCCAGTTGCTGTCAAGCACACATTGATCCAAGTAGTTCAAACCAAAATCTTACCCCACAATCAAGGACACTGATCAATTCCAACTGATGCAAAGTCCCTCTGAACTGAGCCAACAAAAGACAATGTCAATCTAGAGAGCTTCCAAATTCCAATATATGAATCAACAGCTTAATATTGTAAGCATAACACAATGATAACTTTTTTCCATAAAATTGAATAATTCATTAACCCATTTAGAGGGGCATTGAAGATCTAGAGTGCAACAAATTGGTCAAGAGAGACAATGCTGTGAGTGTGTAAACTGCAGCTGTTGCGAAGCTCATATATAATGTCTCGCTACTCATTCTTCTCATGAGGAAGAAATGATCATCTCGTTGAACAATATCAGTGTCACCAATGCCTGTAACAACTAGCAGAATCTTCATCAATTGAAAATCGTTGCTTTTTCAGATATATAAGAAGCAACCAAATGCTCTAGAGCTGCAAAGACATGGAATATACATAAAAAGTGAGTATGTAGCGCTGGATTATAACTCAGCAGGTTGAATTCAGACTGCAACTCATTCATGTGAAACTCCAGCTGATAAGGCCTAATTCATTGAGCATGATCAACTGTGCAGACAACAAATCCAACTGGCCCTTATAACAGAGTAAGTAAAATTTGTAAGCTTATATGCGCACCAACTTCTGCTACATCATATTATTATCCTGGAGTTCTTCATTGACAACCTCTAGACGCCTGAGAATCTCTTCTATATATTGATGGTATGATGTAACTACTGATCCTGCTACTAATATTGACTCTGTCCATTCCTGCATTGAGCATTTCTGGACATATATGAACTTCCAACCCCTCCAAAAGAAGACACATGACCTCAAATCAAAATCCAGGAGTTGCTGCTAGCTAGTTGCACACAGGAGCTTATATCTCTATTAAAGCTGGCTAGCTACAAACAGCTTGTTGCAGGACCTGCCCTCTATTAATACTGCAAATATATTACCCATGATCTAGCACTAGAACTACACCAGAAACGAGATGCAGCCTGTCTAGACTAAATATACCAGGTGTGGGTTCGCACGCGGACATGCATGCAGCTAGCAGGGAGTCAGGCACAAGCATTATTATATAAATTTGGAGCTAGCTACTTACTAGTACTGGAGTATATTAATTTGTGCATTTCAGACAGATCTTTTTAAAGTATTGACCAGTCTGCTGTAATCGGAGCTCTGCAATCGGAGTTATCTAAAACTACAAATTATTGACGAGTCCCAGATGCAGCTGTCAGAGATGATCAGCTCTGTAATATTCCAGCTTGCTGCAGCACTTCACATACAGCTACAGTACTCATCCATAATAGGTGCTCCAATTCATAATTGAGGCATTAGCCCAGATCAAAAATGGTGAGAAAGGCCGGGCCCAGCAGCTAGCTGGGGAGGTAGAAGAAGAGTCGACAGGTTGCAGGTCATGTATCCTTTCACGAGTTCTGCCATAGTGGGTGTTACCTGATTTGAGGACTTTGAGACTGGAGTCTGAGGGACCTACCTACCTACCCTGCGACCAGTCGCCACCGACCACAGTTCAGGAAAGTGAAACCAATCAGTTGCACGGGGCCCACTAGGTACTATACTATACTACTCCTTCTGGTGTCTTTGTTTTAGAACAATATCCCTAACCGGGAATTGCAGTGATAAGAGCAGATTCTCCACCAGATCTCAGTATGGGTAAACCCTGCAAATACATTTCTCACACCCAATTTAGGTACTAATTCATCCAATCCCACCCATAAAACGAAAACTGGGACCGCAAATAGCTGGGAGACTACTAGTAGCAACCCAATTGGACTAATCAAACTATCTACCCAATCAGAAACAGGGAGTAACCAATAAACTCGATTTGACTCTGTTTATTAGACTTTTCCAGGGCTCCCCCAGGGCTCTGAAAGCAGCTATCTTTCAGGGTCGCAGCAGTCATCCACTGGGTTCACTGCTGAATCTCATTCAAGATTATTTTCTCTTTTTCTAACACATTTTTCATGGCAAATACACAGTGTACCCTATAGTCACTTTTGTCATTAAATAATCCTTACCATAGTGAAACGAATTTTTGTGAAAAATATGAAGCTGAGGTGTGGAAAATCATTTATAATTATGGCAGGGTACAATCTGGATAATTTCACTCCTCCTTTAACAATATCATAGTACATCATGAGAATAATGATATTTCCACATTTTGATAACATATATGTTTTGAAAAAAATTATTTATTGGGCTTGTCAATGTGGAAGCTGACCCTAGGCTATGGTATGCTTTCAAGTTTTTTTTTTCTCAAAACAGTGGCCAAAATCGTAAATATTTTCATGTGCACCACAACTGGCGTTTTTTAAAGTGGCAAAATGTCACCAGATTTTGACCTCGAAGGGACAGCTCCTACCTTTAAGCCCGAAACAAAATAAAATTAGGGCAAATTCCCAGAAAGTCTAGACCAAATGATGAATGGTTCACCAATTGTCTATTGCTAAACCTTAAACCCATCACCACACATGGCAAGCTTTTAGGGTTAGTGAAAGCCAGATTGCGACAAGTTGACGCCCTAACTCGTTGATGCCCTAACTCACTGATGCCCTAATTCTCTCTTTAGTCCTTCATCATAATCTCCTTCATAGCCTTAGTAATTGTTGGTGACTATTCTCACCCACAAAAGAGAACTTCTCACCATTATTGCTTACACGTGTCACAAAGTTAGGTAGGATTGCTAGTGATTTGAGAATGTAGATCCATATGTTGGAGTTAAAGGTATGACCTTCATTCATTGTGCAAGGGTGGACTGGGGTGAACATTGAAGTTGTGAATGTTGGGTGAAAGACTAGATTAAAAATTCATGGACATTGCAAGTTGCAACTTAAGATGGTGGCAGCTTGCTGCAAATAGGATTAAACAATGATCATTAAAGATTTAGAGTCCTTTATATATAATCTAGAATCTAGATTTGATCCTTTACCTTAAACCTTTGTTTATCTTTGTGCTTGTTTTACATTACCATTGTATTCAAGTTTGATTTTGGAATTTGCAACCTTCAACGTTGGTTAGAACTTGGAACTTCAAGGCCAAGGCTTGTGCAATGTGAGGTTGTGTGCATTGTGTAGTTGCATTACATAGTGTGCAGTGCGCATTGGTGTTTAATGAATCTTTTTGCAAACGATAGTTGATGGAAGCCGAAGCCCATTAGTTGATAAGGTACTATTTAAAATTCAACTTTCTTCCTTTCCATTTTGCCCTTTCTGTCATTGTCAATTGATGTCCATCATCTTCAAGGTTCACATTGTAATCATCATGGTCCATTGCATAGTGCACATTATTGTGACTTTACCTTGCTTTCATCAAAGTTAAAGGAGAATTATGTTCATTTTACCTCAAGTTGCTTAGTTGCAACTTAGTTGGAGTATTTGTCACATGGGATTAGGGTTTGTATCTTGTCATGTTTTCCAAGTTGTTCATAACCAACGTTGTTCAATGTTTAGTGCAACAATCATCATTGTTAAATGTAAGCAGTCGTTCAATGAAAGTTTAGTGTAAGCTTAGTGTAGGTTGCCATCATTGCTCAATGCAGGTTCAGTGCAAGTAGCCATTGTTGTTCAATGTAAATGCAATGTAGGCAACCATTATTGTTTACTGTTTAGTGTAGGTAATCATTGCTGCTTAATGCTTACTACTTAATGTAGGCAGCCATCATTGTTCATCTTTAGGTCATTTAAGTTTAAGGTTGGTCAATCATTAGGTTCATCACCAATCATTTTACAAGTCACTACCTAGCCATCATTAGTTTTGTTGTAGCAATTTGCTTTCACAACCTAGCAAACTACCATTGTTGTTAAAAATGGCACCTTTGAATCCACCCCCAAACTTCACATTCCATTGTTTTTTTTTCAAGAAAGGTATCCCTTCACTTTTGATGTAACATCATTTAACCAAGAAACCCCAAACCCCTTATATCATTCTGCTCCTCCTTTTGAGGCAAACCTATGGATTATTATTGAAGAAAAATACAGAAATGAAAGAGTGTTAAACTTCCATGGGTTGAGTCAGTTATAGGTGAAGATGGGAAGGTCCATCAAGTTAAATGTAAAGTTTGTTCCAAAATAGAAGGGAACAATAAATTGTTGGCCCCTAAGTTGGTCAACTTTTGGAAACACAATGGCAGGAGGAAAGCTCTAGTTGTAATCCTAAGAGTCTATAAAGTTGGAAAATTTATATGAAAAAAAATTCAGTCCATGCCAAAAATGAACATCTATATGCAAATGTTAAAAAAGACATAATAGCCAATCAAGTCTTTTGTGGTGTTATTGCAAAAAGGGAAAAAAAATTGGTCTAGTTTTGTTGTTTGTTTTCACATTATAGATGTAGTTGGGTTAAGTGTTGTTATTTTCATTGTATGAAGATAAAATGAAAACTTAAAATCAATGAAAAATGGTATATTGATGTTAACCAAGGTCTTTTAAATATTTTTATCAAATTATTGGTGTACAATTACATAAAAAAAACATATGAATCAATTGCATATTCATGGTTTATATAACTTGTCTAATTTTTTTTGTTAAGGTGCAAATCAATTATATGTGATCTTTAGAATAATTCAAAATGAATGAAATTTTATGTGTGAATACTTTTGATATTATATGTATTTCTAGTTTTGGCACAATGTGTGTACATTGTACCATGGGAATACCTTAATTACCTTTGGAGATGATGGGGTCAATGTGTGTTTTGGGTGTTAGAACTAGGGTCACAATCCAGTTGAAAAACTAAAATGTTCCATTCATGATTAGAATACATTGCATGAGCCATCGCACAAATTTGGCAGTGCAAACTTTTTTGAAATTGACCATTGTGAGGAAAATTGAAGATGTGTTACAAAGCCTATATGCTTACTTCTCCCACAATCCAAAAAGAATTCAAGAATTTGCCGAATTGGTCGACATGTGGAAACTAAGGGATAACGCATTTCAGGGACATTAAAACTCAGTGGATTTCTATGTTACTCCTAACAAAGAAAGTGTTAGGTGAATATAGAGCTTTGGTATTGAAGATGCATCAAGATTTTGCCATCATTTCATAAGTTGCCCATAACCTTCAACTTTTGTGTGACTTGGAAGCAATGTTGGGGCTATCTTGTTTGATGCCAATGCTTGAAGGGTTGAATGAATTGATTAAGTTTTCCCAATCTCGACAATGTCTAGTTTGTGACTTTGTCTTTGCCGTGAAGTTGTGCCAAGCAAATTTATAATCTTAGTACAATGATCTCCAACATGCTTACATGACTGATGTGTTCATTGGATATTGAAAATTCTTGAGTGGGACATTAGATGTGGTGGTGCATGAATGGGCACTTAATTTGAACATAGGTATGGAAAACTTAAGTTTTCATGTTGTTGGGATTTCCATTATGATGCATTGTTGTTGTCCTTAGACATTCCTATATGTTTTTATGACTCTTGTTCTTTTTTAGCAAATTATGAATGATGTTCAAAAGTAGTGTTCTAGGAAACAACAATGAAAGTTAATGAATAACTTGAGAAAAGATTTATTGCATAAGATG
>Ga0116228_10005771_pt1 | contig 11043 bp, 5 predicted proteins | sample S1TSphfallax_2_FD_89694 | JGI IMG/M metagenome (GOLD analysis project Ga0116228, IMG submission 89694) | Host-associated microbial communities from peat moss isolated from Minnesota, USA - S1T2_Fc - Sphagnum fallax MG | ecosystem: Host-associated > Plants > Peat moss > Unclassified | place: USA... | reverse complement strand
TTCCACCAGGTCTCGGGATATGTACAGGATTCCTGGAGGGCCGGGAAACAGCTGACGCTGAACGTCGGTATCCGCTTCGATCACGTCGGTCAGTGGACATCCATCGGCGCTGATCCTGGGTTCCAGGTCTTTAGCCAGGCCGCGTATGCTGCTAACCCGACGGCCCCGAATGCTGGATTGCTGTGGAATGCGATCGACTCGTCCGTTCCCTCTTCCGGCTTCAAGACCCCGGCGTTTTATCTAGCTCCGCGACTCGGTCTCGCCTACGACATTTTCGGTACGGGCAAGACGGTTTTCCGGGGCGGATTCGCGGTCTATCGCTACCAGGCCACCAGTGAAACTGCGAGTGCGCAGAGTGGACCACTGGATTCGTTTACGTACACGACACCCACGAACTTCGTCGGCTACGCCAATGCGTCCAAGTTTGTTCCGTATTCCAGCACTACCCAAAATGGCTCGAGCATCGATGCCATGCAGATGGGAGATGACCGCGCTCCATTCACCAACGATTGGAACGCCACCATCTCGCAGGCCCTGCCATTCCGTTCGGTTGTCGAGGTCTCCTACGTCGGAAACCGCAGCGGCAACGAATATATGGACGGCTCAAACAGCAATCTCTATAACCTGAACAATATCCCCATTGGGGGGCTGTTCAAGCCGGACCCACTCACCCACCAGATCGTCTCCCCTGCTGCACCGGGATGCGGTGCGGACGCCTCAATCTACTGCCTGGATAACCCCCAGGCGTATAGCGCCACTTACAATACGCAGGATTTCCGGCCATATCAGACCTACCAGAACATGATTCTGCTTACGCACGCACCTTACTCGAACTACAACTCGCTCCAGGTGTCGTACGCTAAGCAATCTGGCCCTGTCACCTTTGTGACGAACTATACGTTCAGTAAGGTCCTCGGTATCCGCGATGGCGGTTCAAACAATGGTCCCGGCAACGGCACCGGCGTGAACCCCTTCGACCTGCGCGCCAACTACGGACCGCTGGCCTACGACCACACGCACATCCTCAACCTCACCTATAACTGGAGATTGCCGAAGCCGATCCATGGCGACGGTCTGGCCATGCACCTTGCCTCCGGCGCTATCAATGGCTGGCAACTGTCCGGATACACTGCCTTCCAGAGTGGGTATCCTCTGCAGCCGTACCTTGGCGGCAATATGGACGCTACTTTTGCCAGCGGCTTGACGGTTCCGACTGTGGCTAACCCAGCGCTGCCGGATAACAGCATTCCGCTGCCCAATGGCTTGCGGGCTACAGCTATCAGCACCGCGACCTACTTCGGTACGAACGTAGGCAGCTTGATCCCGGCTCTCACTTGCGACCCGAGAAAGGGTATCAAGAAGAGCCAGTACTTCAACCCGAGCTGCTTCACCACTCCGGCAGTTGGAACCAACGGTCCAGACATTCTGCCTTACATGCGGACACCAAACTATTGGGACAGCGATCTTGGAATCTATAAGAGCTTCCAGGTGAAAGAGGCCCAGCGCGTCGAATTCCGCATCACCGCGCAAAACTGGCTGAACCATCCGTTGGGTCAGTTCGGCTTGGCCGGAACCGCGGACGAGTCGCTGAACTTCCAGCAGCAGACGCCAGCAACCTGCGCCGGCTGCTCTGGACTGACGGTGACGTCGGTATCGCCAACCAACACCAACGCATCGACAACCGGCGCGCCAGCCTTCAAAACCGGATCACGGTTTTTGACGGTAGCAGCTAAGTACTACTTCTAACCGAACGCGGAAGTACAACTCGCATTAGAATCGAAGACGGGCGGCCAAGAGCCGCCCATCTTCGTTTGCACACCTTATGCCTAGCTCCAAGCGCATCTCGAAATCCATTGGAATTCTGCTCGCTGGCATAGTTTCCGGCGTGTTTGCCCTCGGCCAGTCTGTGGAGAACGCGCCCATCCACTTCGACCTGCAGAAGATACCTTTCCACTTAGAGAATGACGAAACGCCCGGCAGAAACGCGCCGGAAGCGATGGGCGGTGGTGTCGCTGTCTTCGATTACAACAACGACGGTCGGCCGGATATTTTCTTCACCAACGGCGCGAATATCGCCACCCTCAAGAAGGACTCGCCAAAGTACAGGAATCGACTGTTTCGCAATGATGGACATGGCAAATACACCGATGTCACGGACGCCGCCGGCCTTGCCGGCACCGGCTATGACATCGGCGTTGCCGTCGGGGACTACGACAACGATGGCTACCCGGATATCTTCGTCGCGGGTGTGTACAAGAACACCCTCTATCACAACAACGGCAATGGCGTCTTTACCGACGTGACCGCGAAAGCAGGCCTAGACCAGACGAACGATCCGCAGTACGGCCCTCTCTGGGCGGTCACCGCGGCATGGGTTGATGTGAATAATGACGGGCGTCTCGACTTGTTTGTCGTCAACTACATGCAGTGGACATACTCCTCCATCCCCATGTGTTCCTTTCGCGGAGTCGCTGACTACTGTCATCCGAAGTTCTACAAGCCGCAGCCCGACCAGCTTTTCCTGAATAAGGGCGACGGCAGTTTCCAGGATGTTTCGAAAGAGTGGGGTATCCGGGACCATCCGGGCAAGGGGATGGGCGTTGGCGTCGCCGACTACGATCAGGATGGCAAACCCGATCTATTCGTAACCAATGATGCGTCGTATAACTTCCTGTTTCATAACCTCGGCAACAAGTTCGAGGAAGTCGCCTTCGATGCCGGCATCGCTCTACCGGAAGACGGCGGTTTTATCTCTGGCATGGGGCTGGACTTTCGCGACTTCAACAACGATGGCTATCCGGACATCGCCTATGTTGCGCTCAACAATCAGACCTTCCCTTTGCTTGAAAATACCGGTAAGGGAGACTTCCGCGACGTCACCACGGCTACCGGTATGCGCGCCGCTACGCTGCGCATGGCCGGCTACGGCGCTGCGTTTTACGACTTCGATAACGATGGATGGAAGGACTTGTTCGTTACTCGCGGGCACGTGGAGTCCATGCCCATCCCGGGCGCTGATATCGACCAGTTCAACACTGTCTTCCACAATCCCGGCCCGGATAAAGACGGCACGCCCGGCAAGTGGGTCGCACTTACCGATGAGGCTGGTCTGAACGCCGCTCCCGGCGGGCGGCATCGGGGCTGCGCATTCGGCGACCTCGATGGGGATGGCCGCATCGATGTCGTCGCGACGGCACTTGGAGCAGATGCTGAAATCTGGATGAATCGCAGCAAGGAACCAGGGCATTGGCTGGATGTCGCTCTGCGGGGAACAAAGAGCAATCGCGACGGTATTGGCGCGCGCATTAAGGTCGTCTCCAAGAGCGGGACGCAGTATAACCACATGACCACGAGTGTGTGCTACGCTTCCTCGAGCGACGGGCCCGTGCATTTTGGATTGGGCCATGACACGCAGGCAGAGACTGTCGAGATTCATTGGCCTTCGGGGAAAATCCAGACCATTCAGAATGTTGCCGCAGACCATATCCTCAAAGTCGTCGAGCCTACAGAATAAGCTCGAGCGGAGTTTGTTCATGCAGAGGCGTTCTCGCGCATTCGCCGGACTTCTAGTGGGCCCGATCACTTGTCTTGGATTGTTATTGGCGAATGAACACGCTGGGGATGCACAGACACTGCACGCCCAATGGATAGCGGCGTCCAATGCACCGGCCCGTGATTATTCCGTTGTTTACTTCCGTAAGCAGATAGTCCTGCGCACTCTTCCAGCGCATTTGATCGTGGATGTCAGCGCCGACACGCGCTATGAACTGCACGTCAATGGTCAGCGCGTGAGTGCCGGTCCTGCGCTCGCAGACGTCCATCACTGGCGCTATGAAGTGGTCGACCTCGCGCCCAGCCTCCACACAGGGGCGAACGAAATTGCCGCGGTCGTGTGGAACTTTGGAACGTCCGCCGCTGTTGCCCAGATGAGCTCGCAGACTGCCTTCCTTTTGTCAGCGGAAGACCGTGCTCACGCCGATCTCGACACCGGTGACAGCTGGCAAGCAAGCATTGAAGCGGGTCGCACGCCGGTCCGGCACGCCATGCGGGACTACTACGCCGCCGGTCCGCCCGAGCGCATGGATGGCCGCCGGATGCAGTGGAGCTGGGATGCTCAGCCACCATCGGGAGCAGGCTCTGCTGATGCCACATGGTCGCCCGCCGTTTCACTGGGTAACGCCGCCCTCTCCGGTGCGCAGGACAGCCCGACACGCTGGATCCTGCAGAAAGATGAGTTGCCGGCAATGCAATACAAGCCGGAGTCCGCCGGCCAGATCGTTCGCGTTACCGGCATGCCGGGGCCCACCCTCGACCGGGCCATCACCGTCCCCGCTCACGCAGAAGTTTCGATCCTCCTTGATCGCAAGGTGCTCACGACTGCTTATCCGGCACTGGAATTGAGTGGCGGCAAGGATGCATCCGTCATTGTGACGTATGCCGAAGCACTGTACGATTCGCAGGGCAACAAGGGAAATCGGAACGAGATGGATGGAAGACACATCGAAGGCGTCCAGGATGAGATCGTCAGCGACGGCGCGGAACATACTTATCGGACACTCTGGTGGCGGACCTGGCGCTACCTGCAACTCGACATCAAGACCAGCGACGAACCGCTGAGCATCGACAGCGTCAAAGCTTTTTACACCGCGTATCCATTCGAGAAAGTCGCGCGCTTTGTAAGTGATTCGCCGGAACTTTCGCGTATCTGGGACACGGGCTGGCTCACCGCGCAGCTTTGTGCCCACGAAACATATATGGACACGCCCTACTGGGAGCAACTGCAATACATCGGCGACACGCGGATACAAGCGCTTATCTCCTACGCTGTTGCCGGCGATGACCGGCTTGCGCGCCAGGCGCTGATGGCCTATCGCGATTCGGTACTCACCAACGGCCTCACGCAAAGCCGTTATCCTTCGAATCTCACACAGGTCATTCCGCCCTTCTCCCTCTTGTGGATTGGCATGTTGCATGACCACTGGATGTATCGCAACGATCCTGAATTTACGGCTTCCATGCTTCCCGGTACGCGCGGAGTGCTCGACTGGTTTACGGCCAGGCAGCGCGCCGACGGACTTCTCGGCAAAATCGAGTGGTGGCCCTTTGTCGACTGGACAGCGAAGTTTGCAGGGGGTGTGCCTCCACAGGAAGCAGACGGCGGGTCATCGGCACTCACGCTGCAATTCATCGAGGGTCTGCGTGATGCAGCCGACCTCGAACAGAAGATCGGTGAACCAGAACGCGCCCAGCGTTACCGGGCAAGCGCCCAGCGCGCAGCGATTGCCTTGATGCGCCTGAATTGGGACGCGCAGGCCGGCCTTCTCGCCGACACGCCGGCGAAGAATGGCTTCAGCCAGCAGGCGAATGCCCTCGCCGTCTGGCTCGATGTCATTCCGAAAGAGCGACAACGGGCCGTGATGCTCAAGGTCCTTCAGCCAGATGCGACTCAAATGGCGCCTGCCAGCTACTACTTTCGCTTCTACGTGGCGCGCGCGATGGAGCACGCCGGTCTGGGCGATGCATACATCGAGCAACTCGAGCCCTGGCGCAAAATGCTCGCGCTTGGCCTATCCACCTGGGCAGAAATGCCGGAGCCCACGCGGTCCGATTCGCATGCGTGGAGTGCGCATCCCACCTTTGACCTGCTCACTATCGTCGCCGGCATTGCCCCGGCGTCTCCCGGCTTCGCAAGCGTGCGGATCGCTCCGCATCCGGGCACTCTGCAACGCGCGTCTGCAAGCATGCCCACACCCCATGGCCTGGTCTTTGTCAGCTACCTGAAAGGTGCAAATGGATGGTCGGCAAAGATCACGCTGCCGGAGGGGCTGCCGGGCGATCTCGAATGGCGTGGCAAAACGTTCGCGCTTCACAGCGGAGAGCAGGAGATTGCCCTTCAATAGCAAGCAGTGTCTGTTGCTGGCTCCAGCACATCACTCTAATAAGGAGACCACTCGCAGATCTGGTGCGCTTGCCAAAGCCGGAACTGAATCGTTAACCTTGCAGACTTGGATTTTGCGATAAGGAGGGCCACAATGCGATTGCAGCGAAGCCTCGGAAAATTCTCAGTTCTGTTGAGCTGCATGCTCATCTCGGTGGGAATCGTCTTTTCCCAGGACCTCTCCGGCATCCCGCACCTGGAAAAATATGGCGAAGTTCAGGAACTCATCGTCGATGGCAAGCCCTTCCTGATGCTGGCAGGAGAGCTGCACAATTCGAGTTCTTCTTCTCTCGAATATATGAAGCCGATCTGGCCGCAGCTGACAGCGATGCACTTGAACACGGTGCTTACCCCGCTCTCGTGGGAGCTGATTGAACCCGTAGAAGGGAAGTATGACTTCACGCTGGTGGATGGCTTGCTTGACCAGGCGCGTCAGCAGAACCAGCACATTGTCTTTCTGTGGCTGGCATCGTGGAAAAATGGCATGTCGAGCTATCCACCGCTCTGGGTAAAGCGCGACACGAAACGCTTTCCCCGAGTTGTGATCAACGGCAACGAGACGAACATCCTCAGTCCCGCTGGAAAAGCAACCGAGAAGTCCGATGCTGTTGCGTTTTCCGCATTGATGGCGCATCTGCGCCAGGTGGACGCACAGCATAGCGTGTTGATGATGCAGGTGGAGAACGAGGTGGGCGTCCTCGGGGCATCTCGCGATCATTCCCCCGCTTCAGAGAAGCTCTTCGCTGAGCCAGTGCCGAAGGAGCTGACAGCATATCTCGAGAGCCACCGCGCCACTCTCTATCCCGAATTGAGAGAACTCTGGGAACAGAACGGCGCACTCACATCCGGGTCGTGGGAGCAGGTCTTCGGCGCATCTGCGCGGGCGGATGAAATCTTCATGGCGTGGCAGTATGCTCATTTTGTCCACGCTGTCTGTGCAGCCGGCAAGGCTGCGTATCCGCTGCCAATGTACGTCAACACCTGGCTCGGCGGCGGCGACAACAAGCCCGGTGATTATCCGAGTGGAGGCCCCCAGCCACGGGTGGTCGACATCTGGCGCGCTGCCGGCACTGCCATCGACATTTATTCTCCCGACCTCTACGCGTCCGATTTCGCCGCTTGGGCCGCGCGCTACCATCGCGCCGGCAATCCACTCTTTATCCCTGAGACCCATGGTGGTCCCGAAGGTGCGTCCGGTGCCTTCTATGCCTTCGGCGAAGACCACGCACTCGGCATCTCTCCCTTTGGCATTGACGGCTGGATCCCCGGCGGTTGGGCAGCCAGGAACGATCCGAGCAACGAATTAGCCAATGCTTACAAGACGCTGGGTGAGATTTCTCCGCTATTGCTGGAGACCACGCAACCCGGCATGATGCATGGCTTTCAACTCGACGCGAACCATCCGTCTGTTGAGTATGAAATGAATGGGTACACAGTCGACGTTAGCCTCGATGAACTTTTCGGCCATCGTTCCGATCGCGGCTACGGCCTGATTATTGCCACTGGTACGGATACATTTATCGGAGCGGGCCTCGGTTTTCGCGTCGGGTTCAGGGGCCGGAAGACGGGAGAGCCGCGCGTCGGCATCGCTGCCATCGACGAGGGTTCGTATAAGAATGGTCAATTTACGCCTGGCCGCCGATTGAATGGCGACGAGAATGACCAGGGGAATTACTGGCGCTTCGATCAGCGAGAAGTGCGCATCGAGCGCGCCACACTGTATCGCTTCGAGTAGTTCGCGGGGCCGGCTCGTTTAGCGAGACCTTACTTCTTCTTTGGTGTTTCCGTCTTCTCTGTTGCCGGCTCATCCACGGCGAGTATCTGGTCGCCAGGCACGCTTTTCAATTCCTGCAGTATGCCGCTCGGCCAGTGGATTCGAATTGTATCGACTATTGTCTGTTCACCCAGGCCGAAATGCACGCGCTTGTCGCACGAAGAAAGGTAGCTGCCGGCCGTCGATACAATCGCGAATTGTGGACCCGCCTTGGTCGTGATCGTCACCTCTGCCCCGATCGCATCGCGGTTACTGGTGTGGCCTGTCAGCTTCATTGTGAGCCAATGATTTTGCGGGGCTGTGTCATTGCGTAGCACGTAGAGCGGGCCGTCATTGGTCGTTACGACCGCGTCAAGTCTTCCGTCATTGTTGATGTCGCCGATCGCCATGCCGCGACCTACCCATGCCTGCTGAAAGACCTTGCTCGAGCTGGCAGTCACGTCCATGAACCCATGGCCGCTGTTCCAGGCAACCAGCATCGGCTCGCGGTAATGCAGTTGCGGCGATTCAAGCTCGATCGTATCCAGGTCATGGCCCTGGGCAATCAGCAGGTCCTTGCGGCCGTCATTGTCGTAGTCGATGAACTTCACACCCCAGCCTGAATGCCCAAGCGTCATCTTCGCCAGTCCGGTCGCGTACGTGTCATAGATAAAGCTGCCGTCCCCATTGTTCCGATAGAGGGCATAGCGCTGGTTTGCGAGGTCAGTTACCACCAGGTCCGGCAGGCCATCGTTGTTGTAGTCGGCAAAATCAATCCCCATCCCCGCGAAGGACTTGCCATCGCTGTCCAGCGCAACCTCAGACATAAGACCGACCTCTTCGAATGCCCCGTCTCCCTTATTGTGATAGAGGAACTCGGGCATCGAGTCGTTCGCTACGAACACATCGACATTGCCATCGCGGTCATAATCGCCGATGCCAATGCCCAGGCCTTTGCCTGGCTTGGCCATGCCGATTCTTGCCGCAACTTCCGTGAAGTGACCGTTGCCATCGTTGTGGTAAACCAGCGGCGAGACGGCAGGAAACAAGTCGGGATGGCAATAGGCGCGGTGGCCTTCGCGGTGTTCGCCGCAAAACACGTCGTCGAAATCCCATTGCATGTAGCGCAGTACGACCAGGTCGAGTCGGCCATCATTGTCGAGATCGACCCAGGCTGCACTCGTTGACCAGCCGCTTCCACCCGTTCCGGATTTCTCCGTTGCATCGGTGAATGTCCCGTCGCCATTGTTGTGATAGAGGCGGTTGCCGCCAAGCGCAGTTACGTACAGATCTTCATAGCCATCGTTGTCGTAATCGCCTACTGCCACGCCCATTCCATAGCCAACACCCTGTAGTCCCGCTTTAACGGTCACGTCCTCGAAGGTGCCATCGGGACTCTGACGGTAAAGGCGGTTCCAGTCTCTTGGCCCGGATTTCTGTGGGATCGTCCCTTTCGCAGTCGGATCGCTGAGCGCTGCCCCGTTCACTGCAAAAATATCGAGGCGGCCATCGTTGTCATAGTCGAACAGGGCCACTCCCGAGCCCATCGTCTCCGGCAAGTATTTTCTCGAAGTGTGGGAAGCGACTTGCCTAAAGTTGATGCCCACGGCAGTGGTTACATCCGTAAAATTCGCTGGAATGCCGGCTGCCGGCCTGCCCTGCTCTGCGCTCTGCGCACTTAAGTCCATATGTGAACAGAGTGCGGTGAAAAGCAGGAAGAGAGCCGCAAATCGCCATTCCGGCAACATCCCCCAGGGTCGGTGTGAAAACTGTCCATTGCCTGTCATGCTGGTTGGGAATCCACTCTCAGCTTTCGAGTGTAAATGTGCTGATTCGTAGCCTGCTATGAATGAGACGGCGGCGATGACGGCCCATTTCCTCCCAGGACTGTTCGAGCCAAGGAACAATAAGTGCCTTTCTGCCGTAGTTAGGAAAATTGATTAAGAATCTCCCGGCCCCCGCGTCTTCTCTATGAACAGCCAAAAAGGTGAACCAGTGGCCGCCGCCAGCGCATTCAGTCCGTCGACCGAGCTTTTGACGCATGCTTTCGGAGAGCATCACCGCCGGATCCTCGTCGCGGCCTACCGCATTACCGGCAGCATTGCCGATGCGGAGGATGTGACGCAGGCAGTGTTTCTGCGCCTGGCAGCGACGGAGCGCCCGATTGCGAATGTCGGCAGCTACCTGTACCGTGCGGCCATCAACGGAGGCCTCGACCTCTTGCGGCGACGCAAAACCGCTGCAACCGAGCCCCTGGACCAACTTTCAGATAACGCTCTGACAAGCCCCGGCCGCTCTCCGGAAGCAGCAGCATCGAGCAGGGAACTGGGCGATCTCCTTCGGGTCGCCATCAGCGAGCTTCCGGCCCGCGCTGCGGAAATGTTCGCTTTGCGTTACATCGAAGAGCTGGGGAATCGCGAAATCGCTGCGCTGATGGGCACCTCGCAGGCGGTTGTTGCCGTCACCCTGCACAATGCGCGCTCAGCTCTAAAAAAACGACTTGTTGAACTGGATGGAAAAATCAATGAAACCAAATAGCGAGACACTTCTCACCAAAGCCATTGAAGGACTGCTTGCAACAGCACCCGGGCCCGAACAGATTTCCGCATCGGCACGACGCGTCGCTGTCAACCTCGGCATAGAGAGTCCTGTCGAGAGAAAGGTCGACTCCATTCAGAGCTGTGACGATGTGCAGCAACTCCTCCCCGCATACCGGCGCGGTACGCTTGCGAGCGCACGTTCTCTCATGGTTCGGGCGCATCTGCGGGACTGCGGGGTATGCCATCTGCATCTCAGCGGCGGAGCCGCGAATGCAGCCGTGGAGTGGTCCAGACCCGTACCACAGCGCAGTGCCGCCTGGCATCCGCGCGCTTATGGCTGGGCGCTGGCGGCCGGTCTCGCGCTCGCTGTGGCCTCGGGATTTCTCTATCGCGCCTACTGGCGAGTGCCGCCAGGGGTACGCGCTGAAGTGCAATCCATCGACGGCGCTCTGTATCACATCTCTGACGATGGCAATGCAAGCCTTTCTGCCGGCGATAAACTCAGCGATGGCGAGGTGGTTCGAACGAGCGGTGGCGCGCATGCCGTTCTCCGTCTTGAGGATGGATCGACGATTGAGATGAACGAGAGGACCGTGCTTGCGGTTGGCGAACGCGGACGCAACACCAATGTGTCGCTCGATGACGGTGCTGTCGTGGTCAGTGCAGCGAAGCGGACATCAGGCCATCTCTTCGTAAAAACGCCCGATTGCCGCGTGGCCGTGATTGGCACGGTCTTCTCAGTCAACGCAGGAATCAAAGGATCCCGTGTGTCTGTCTTGCAAGGGACGGTCCATGTGCAGCACGCAGGTATG
>Ga0116228_10005769_pt1 | contig 11046 bp, 9 predicted proteins | sample S1TSphfallax_2_FD_89694 | JGI IMG/M metagenome (GOLD analysis project Ga0116228, IMG submission 89694) | Host-associated microbial communities from peat moss isolated from Minnesota, USA - S1T2_Fc - Sphagnum fallax MG | ecosystem: Host-associated > Plants > Peat moss > Unclassified | place: USA... | reverse complement strand
GTAAACTAACAATCTTGAAACAAGGATGTTAAAAGTAGCATCATTACAACTTTATCATTCAATTGTGAAGAAGTGTTTGTTGTGACAAAGTGTTGTGTTATGAAAAAAATTTGTTGGGAAGAAGTTATGCTATGAAGTTTTGGTGTTGTTGTGATGGCATCAATCTCTGGTGGTAGTTCGTAAACAAACATTTGATCACAAGCAAAAGTGCACTCATAGGCAACAACAACAAATTTGCAAGCATTGATAACAAATTTGTAAGCAATCTCTAGTTGTAATTCATAAGTAGGTGTCTCATCACAAGTAAAAGTGCACTTGCAAGCATCAACAACAAATTCACAAACATCAAAACAAATTTGCATGGTGCACAAATGCAAACAAGACTTGGATCTTTACAAAAAAGATTTTCACCAATAGGAAGCAGACTAACAAATGGTCAAGGAAGGGGTCATGGCAACGACAAAATAGCTTGTAATGGTAGTGATGAAAAATTTCCAACTCCTCATCAAAAGCAGGACAACTTGGAACATACAAAAATGTTAACACTCATTTATTGTAAGCATGCAAAGCACACAACTTTGAGGGAATTCATTGATCCATGAACACAAATGATCCCCTTTACACAACATTGGGACAAGATTTGTTGAAAAGCTACAACAAAGGACCAAAAACAAGTTTCCAAGAAATGGAACGATGTGTAAAGATAAGTGGAACTCCTTAAATTCTAATTACAAAAAAATAAAATAAAATAAAATTATCACAAGGGAACTAGGAGTCATACTTGTTTTTGGGATCTATTGTTTGAAGGAAAAAAAATATCATTTACTTCATCAATTTAGCAAAAAAAATTATGAATCCATTGAAACATTTCAGGGAAAAAGGAACATCATTGTTCCCTTGCATATTAAGGAATTTGAAATTACACAAATTGAGATTATATTTCATTAAATATTTTGAACCTATTCACACCTAAATCGATTCAAAATAAAAACCCAAACAACTAAACTAACTTAGTTTATTTTTAATTAATTGTGATTTATCCAAGGAAATTAACACACCTAACAACCCGTAAGGTAATGGACAAGTTAAATCTATTGAAAAAATGATTAGTACATTATTGATCAAACTTATTTATGATAAATGTATTGATTGGGATGAATTTTTTTCACAATATTGTTTTCTTATCGAACTGCCTATAAGGTAGTTATGGGTTATATTCCCTTTAGGTTGGTACATGGACTACATCCATTATTACTTATTGAAAACATGTTGCTTACTTACCCAAGTACATAGATTGACTCAACATCAACTAGGGTTTTAACCAATAGACTCATAAATTTGGAAAAGTTACAAGAATCAAGATTTAAAACATAGGAAATTATTGCTTCTAATTGGTGGAATCATGTGTTGGGTCCAAATTCTTTAAGGAGTACAAAAATAATGTCACATTGTCACCCTTTATGCACTCCTTTACATAGTCCTATTTAACCATGTAAAAACACAAAATGAATGAAATTGATGGAATCTAGAGTTATAGTGGTTTAAAATATGGTACTTATAAAATATTTGACACATTTTGATTCATTAATATTGATGGGGATCAAAATATAATACAAAAAATGACTTCATTAAAGACTAGGTCCTTTTTGTCCTTACTAGTACACCTTAAAGAATTTGGACCCCAATATGCTTTCATAATTGAATAGCTTAGAAACCATTTTAGTTTGGGGATTTTATATTATGGTTTCCCAAATTTGTGGATGATTTTTTAAGGAAATTTGTACATTGTCGGTTTGGTTCCTACCAAATTCAATATCTTTTATCAAACAACATTATTTTACTAATCATAGTGGATAAATTTGATCCTAACCCTATTGTTATTAATATTAACAAGTTAATATCATATAAAACACCTAATAACACATTTTTTTGTCACTAGTTTACCGTATTGATTCAACAAATTTACATGGGAAAGAAATACCCTTGGGATTAACCATTTTTATGACATTGATATAACCAATTTATCTTCTTGATTTATTTTTGACTAATTTTTTCATTGATTTACTTAATGAGAACTTACTTGACATTTTAACTTTTACAACTCAATATTATTTGCATAAATTTTTATTCATCATTACTGAATTAAAGTTTAGTATGGATATCTCACGACAATGATTTAATTGTTGATTATTAACTATCGATGTCAATTTGCATGAACCATCATCTAGTTAATGAATGTGTGAAAAAGGAAATTTAATACATCATTTTGTGTATTGTTACATTTTGTCATTTTCAAAATTTTCTCAAGAAATATTAAAGGCATAATTGTTTTATCACCAGTGGACAAAATGGACATAATTGTATGATCACTATTGGATAAAGTGGACAAGAGGAAATGTCATTATAAGATAAAGTGGCAACATAGGATTGAGTGGTTAAGACTAGTTCATAATTTGAATTCATGTTCATGGCGAATTTATTAAAGACTTATGGGAATAGTTTTGAATTTGTTATCATTAAAAAATTGAATAGTTTTGAAGATGAAGAAAAGCTCACGATAGGATCTAAAGAGGATTTTTGATGGAGAAGAACATTTGTGCTGCATTGTATTTGGTTTTATATTTCCTACTTCCCAAAACTTCAGAGTTCGATTACAAAGGTCAAAACACCTTGCCTTGAAGCGTTCTTCATATCATTAGAAAACTATCAAAGTGTAAATGTCGAAAATGGCCTCACATGAGCCATTTGGACATTTGCAGCACAAGTTATGGTAAAAAGAAGGGCCGGGAATCAAACTGCCAGTTTGACTTTCGACCACTAAAAGTCGGGAATCGACCCGACCTCGGTGTGTGCAGGTGGAGTGTGAGACACCGTTAGAAAGCTTTCAAGGAGAGCTACAAGTTTGCTTCAGACCTCACCCCAATCGGAGGTTTGAGCAAAGAGTTATGAACTCATAAAGTCCCGGGAGTCCAAACCGGGACAATTTCAAGACTCCTCCTTGGGAGTCCTATGACAAAAAGCCATTCGGATATAGGTGTTGCGGAGTAACGCAGAGAATACTATATGGGGGAAGGTGGTGGCTTCCCCCGAGTTCGGGCTGTGGAGAGTCTTATGAGTCTAGAGTTGCCCGTGGCTTGTCCTAGCACTAAAGGTGCTCCGGAAGTTGAAATAACCAACTTGTTGGTTGTTTTGATGCAGGTTCGAGTAAGTAACTAAAGTTTGTCCTTCTTCCTAATCCTATTCCGGAGCTTTAGCACGCCCCTCTAACCCCTTTAGTGCTGAGAGCTGGGAGTGTGCCCTCAAGTCCCCACAATTCCACTATTTTAAAAACCAAGGCCCATCTGGGGTCTAACTTGGGATTTGGGAGTGCGTCATGTAATGTACATATATGGATTTTGAAATGGATTTTGTTGAAGTTTACTCTTTGATCTTTTGTGGTTGGTTAATATTACACATTTTGAACACTACATATTAATATGTTGACCCATATAATTAGAAAATAAATTAATGACAAAATATTAACATTTACCATTGGTAGTTGTCCCCTAATAATGAATTGGGGTAGAATATTCAAGATTTTATGGATTATTTTCATTTTGGCTGTTTTTTTATATAAACACATAAAAGTTATGTAATTTGTTTTATTTTCTTTAAATCTAAAGATTCGACATTAGTTAAAAATTTACCAGGATTCAAATTTGAGCAAAACAAATGTTGTAAATTTTTAGACTTGTAACAATGTTTTTCCAAGAAGAGTAATAGCATGGGGATGAACATGAATCACATGGTGATTCGAAGCTTACAAAAACAACTATAACAACTCATAATCCAATAGGATGAAGAAGAAAACATAACAGAAATGGAACTGTAGATGTTGAATGAAGCATCATAGTTTCATACTCTAGAAATAATATAATACACTATGTCAAGAACATCTAGGACAAGGAGCGACCTACAAGGTACAATACACTATCTATAATAATTACGGCACCTCAAAACACATTACTTGTAGAGCAATGAGGCAACCCAATAACTAAGGGAAGATGTTGTTGAAGGTAATACCTTTGGAAGTTGAACCAAAAAGATGGGGAAATAATGCAAACATGGTTAGCCTTACGATCTACAACAAAGGGTACATGAAAGAACGAAAATGATTATGTCATTCCGAAAACATGGTAATTTGTATAGATTTGAAAAAATACTACATGTACATGAATAGGTACAAGAAAGGTTGGAAATAAAATGCACAAATAGAAGCTCTATTTTGCAATCTAGTTCACTTCTATATTAACCCCATGAAGAGTGGGAGGAAGACCTAGACATTGATGAAATTGAATAGGTAATGTTCACAATATGTCAAAACTATACTTTAGGTAGAATATTTGAAGGAACGAGATTGCAATTGAAATAATGTACCGATCAAAATTAAATGCAACATTCCATTAATAACAATAAATAATGCAGGAATGAAGGCAGTAACCAATTCCAATTTCTTGCAAACTAATGAATATAAGGTTAAGCAAAATTGGCAAGTCATACTTTTACTTAGAGAACAAGTATGGAGTAGGTATGATCCAAGTGCATATCAAGAATCCAAACTTACACGCAATCCTTATAATTTTTGTAGAAAAGAAGGCCATGCCCTTACAAAATGTATTTTCATGGAAAAAGATGTATACGATGCAACCATCAACCAATTCCAAACCAGAGTATAAATTGAATTGTATCTAAAGGAAGAACAAAACCTAATGATCATATGTCGAAATGTTGGATACCTAATACGACAATGGAATTACAAAGAAATTGACCACCTTATAGAAAGGTGTGAAATATGGAAGATTCTTTTCAATTTGAAGGTACTTCGATCAATCAGATAACTACATTCTACTTTAAAGATAATTTGAATGATTGTAACCCATCTTGCTCTAAGTGCTGTAAAAATTGCAACCTTTAATGTAATGGATATATGTTTGGAATGTGGAACAAACAAGTGGTAGACACTACAACCAAGTAGTATGACAATGTATCATTTCATGATGAATAATTGATATAATTCCATAACTTTTTACAGTAATTGGTAATGTATGGTACAACTACAAAATTTACAAACAAAAATATGTTTGTGCATGCTAATGAAAAAGGATATCCATTATCTATAGGGAACAAAAAAACCCTTACAATACTAATGGAAAAAAAATATTCACACAATTTAATATATATTGAACCTATTATGACAACATAAGGGAATCATTCACATGTCACTAAAATTGTACCAATTAACTTTGCACCAAGGAGATATGTAATAAACCCTTGTGTAAATGTGGGTGTATTCATGATTGGGGTACCAAAAATGAATGACCTATATTTAAAGGATTGCAAAGGACAACTTTGGATTTTTGTTTAACTTACATTATTATAGTTGTAATGGATTATTGTATGTTGATAGATAAAATGATGTTTCATTAAATTAATAAAAATATTTAAAAATAATTTGGATATCATGTAAATGTCATTTTGAGTCATGTAGCCTAACTATATCAAATGTTTAAATTGCATTTTTAAAAAAAGAATCAAAAGGAATGCATAAAGTCATACAATTGATTTCAAACTTTTCTTACAAGAAAAACATGCCCCCTTCTATGAAAGTACATGTTCATTATATGAACTTGATGAAAAATCAAATTATACAAAAATTTCAAAGTCTTCAAATTTTCAAAAAAAAAGCTACAAGGGGGAAATCTTTTTTTAAAAAAACCATTGGAATTTTTTTTTTATGTTCAATGGGTTCAAAATGTCTAGCTTGAGGTGTAGGTTACATGTGCAAGAAAAAATCTTGCTAGAAAACATGTTTGGTTGTCCATTGAAACTCATTTTTGAAATTTATGGGAATTTTTACATTTATAGTTATAAACTAAAATATTCATACACAATTATGTAGGAATGTGAAAATTCACCATTGACACATGAATTATTTTAAATTAAACAATTCAATTTTTGTCACTTAAATTTGTTTCAAATAAATGTTATTTGTAAAAAGTAGCCCCATAAAAGTCCTTGAGTTAAATGTACAAATACATGGGCTTATTCATAAAAATATCAAAATATTCTTTAAATGTTTTTGTCACAACTTTTTAGAAAGTTGGAGGACCATTCTTCACTTTAAAAGGCATATATGTGATGAACGTTGTCTTATATCTATACTTCAAAGTTATAAAAATTTAATGATATCCAAAATATCCATCCAGAAATGAATATGTTTCACATATAGGGGAATGGGCAGGTAATGTTCCCTCTAGAACATTCACTTGTGCATCATCATACACAAAAACATTCACCTGCAACATTTTTTTCCTATAAAATAGTTTATAAGGAGCCATACCTGATATACTCTATATGAGTTAATCTACATATTACATCCTTTAATGCCCACAAAATATGTTCTATTAACATTTAATGGGGACCATAAATTTATGTAAATTCTTGTTACCCAATGTATGATAGTTATCAACCAAGGTAAAATAAATCAAGAGAATGGTAAGGATTAAAAAAAGTAGCGGGAGCTAAATAGGATTAAAACTGTTGGTCAAATTTGATTTTGAATTACTTTTGGAAGGAATAGAACTTAGGATGTAATTCTAGAATTTGTTGGAGTTTGGGATAATTTGTTTTACACATAGTTAGATTTAAAGAATTGCTACAATTAAACAAAAACACACACCATGATTTCATAGTTCTATTGGTATTTGAAATTACCACATATTTTTCATGTTTTCAATTTTGATTTCTCCATTTAAGAGTACAAATATTTGATATGATCAATTCTAAGTGAATAAAGAAGTATGGATTTGATGAAGAAGCATGGATTTTATTTAGTATATATTGTGTTTTGGTTTTTTAATAATATAATTGTATTTTAACCATAACATATGTTTTAAAGAGGAAATCAAATTGGAGTAGAATGACTAGTAGTTGTAAAAAGAAAATTGTGTAAGAAAAATCTACCATAATTATTTTGAATATTAAAACCATAGATCTAAAGTTATTAAAATGAGTAATTGAAGTGAGATTTGTATTGTTAAAGTAGGCATAGAATAATTCTAGGATAGAATATGTGCTTACCAATTTTGTTAGGGTATTCATTAGTAGAATAACAAATTTGGAAAAACTGCATATTAACAAACTCTAACACAAGAAACCACTAACGATTGGTGGTGGAATTGTGCATTTTGGAGTTAGTAGTGATATCTAAAGAATAAGTCTAAAAATTTGGGGATCATGTGTTATGGTTCCCAAAAATATAAAAAATACATATTGGAAAATTCATAGGGAAGTGGTTTGGCCCTTATAGAGTACATTTTTATTTACTAAATAATAATAATATTTTAATCATAGTGAACAAGTTTAATTCAAATGTTGTACTTATTAATGTGAACAAGTGGAAACCTTACTAGTTTTTGGATGATGAAACATAAAATACAGAAGCTCCTACACTATTAGGAAAGACAAGTGATGGTGCAATTAATGACAAAAAGGACAATCATGACAAAATAATACATATTGTACGTATTCGATATATCGAATGACAAAACAAAAATCTTGTTTTAGACTTTTTTTTGTTACAATGGAATTGGATGAATTGTGTTTTCATCTAGTGTCAAATGGTAGTAAAAGTGCAACATTTCAAACATGGAAATCATAAAAGTTGAAGTGATAAATTAGAAAAGGCGAGAGGTAGGAGCACTAATTTCTAATGACCATGTTTGTGAACAATCATTATCCCATACTTACATCATTTTTCATTTCTTTGAATTAAGTAGCATAAATGACAAGAATTTTCTTGAAAAGTTGAAGAGAATTGAGAAAAAAAAGGAAGAAACTAGAAAAAATGTTGTACATGAACAAGTGAATAAGAAACATAAAAAAAAAACAATTGTTACAAAAGACAAAATAAAAAAAGAAACACAAGTTCCACTTTCAAGAATTGCAAATCCGTAATCTCTTTAAGTCTATTCTCCATCCTCTTTTCCATATTACGACCTAGGAAGACAAATTGAGGATCGTTTGTAACATTTAGTAAAAATAAGGAGTGAAGTTGAAAAATAGTTGCATATACTTTGAGAACAAGGACTTTTTTTGCTCAAGCTACACCTAAAATAATGGTGTTAACGATATAAATGTTGATACTCTATCACCATCATATACAAACACATTATTATTGTTGTTCTAAATTAGTATCTATTATGAGGCCATGAATTGATTTTGAGTCGATATCCATTGTTCAAACATGATGGTGCACATTTAGATGATTAGGTGAAACACATCATTTATTATTATTGGTTTGCTTAAAAATCCATAGTGAGATTATCAATTGAAACTTGGGATGATAGGACAAACATAACTTCAAGTTATTAAAGTGGCATATATTCATTGAAATGATCGAAAACCTTTGAAAGTTACTATAATTGAAATATTTTACCATAGCCTTAAACAACCTTGTGAGCTTGCTTTGGAATAAATGTAGGCGTGTGATTTAATGTCCACGCCTTGTTTTATTTAATTGAAACATGAAGTCAAATAAAATTATTAAAAAATTATTATTTTTATATGAAAACATTTTTTCCCATATAATAAGTCTTCCCATTTGAATTTGCTTATGCATTAGATATTGAAGATATGTTAATTGGTGTCATCAACATCACTACACTATTAGAAAATGCGTGGACAAACCATTACAATGAACGACTTAATTTGACTTCAAGTGGTCTTCACATTACACAAACCATTCATGATTTTGTTGAGTGGGCAAATCCCACTAGAAACTCACCAAAGTGGTTGTGCAATGAGAGGCAATGGTGGTTTAAGAATTTTTTGCTTGAAATGCCTTTGGGCATGGTTGAAATTTTTTTGTTTCACTTTTCAAACCACTTGCATGGTTTTTTCTAATGGTCATTTTAGGCATTGTGTAGAAGGTTAACCACCTTACAAGGTAGGTAGGTAGGTAGCCACCATATAAATTAAATGCCACATACCTTAGCTCGGGTGGCCAATGTCTAAATGCCACATGTTTGTAATTAAGTTTGATGTAGCCATTGGGTAACATAAAAATGAATATTAAGTACATATAGTTAGAAGTATACCTAGGCTAAACTAAATATACTTATGTTATGCTTTGTTGACGTAACATATGTATGACCTAGTTAAATATAATTAAGTTATACCTCGATTAATGTAATCAATCTTTACTTAGGTTAGGTAGAATAGGATATGTATTTACAGTATGTTTATTGTAGCCTACTATAGTCAATTTAAATATATTATAATTTATACATAGGCTAAATATATCATAGCCTATGTACCAAAATTAGATACTAATATATTTCCTATGTACCTACTTAGGTATATAATGAGCTATATTTATGTTTAGGTGGGCTAGGCCCATTTAATTACATGTAGCTAGGCTAGGTATAACCTAGCTTATATGCACTAGGTCTATACATACTTAGGCTATATGTGCTTAATTTATATGTACGTAGCCTTTACATACATGCTCTATATATACCTAACCTTACATATAAGTTACATTACCTAAATATTTTACCTTACTTTGCTTATACCCTACATATACCAGTACGCCAAAACTTGACATTTTTTATTAAGACAAATATGACTAGTGCCCATTTTCTAATCATACATTCATACATGCCATGTTTTGTGTCTCATTGTATTGATGTAACTGTGAATATGATTACATGACTAAAAGTCTTCATGGATATGATTATGTGATTAAAAATCTTCTTCATGAACACCATATAATTATTTAATAATATACAATTTGAAACATTAAAAACTTGTGAATTAAAAAGGAAAAAATAAGAAGGTAAACATATGTATATACCTAATAAGCATATTATAAGCTTGCACATGATCAAACAAATAATTAGTGCATAAATAAATAACTAACACCTTATAGTTTCTATTTTTTTCGGCCTTAGAATCACTAATCATTTAATGTGAATTTATGGATAGTGGCTAAAAAAATATTTGGGGGCAAAATTTTCGTTTTTGAAAAAATTCACAAAAAATGATAAACAAATTGCCAAAGGTTTTGAAACCATAAAAAAATCAAAAAAATGATGCTTAAAATATGATTAAAACATTCAAGTTGAAATTCTTGCTCAAAGGTTTATTTTAATGAATATGTATTTTGAGTTTTTTGACATTAAATAATGAAATATATTCTTATTAATAATATCCAAAAAGTTTTAGAAGAAATCCACATGTTCCAAAATGACATTGTTTTTAATGTTTCCATGTGATGGGTAGCAAATAATATAAAATTTGATCTTTATTCATTTATCAAAATATTTGATCATACAACTTCGGAATTTTTTAGTAATTTCCATTAAAAATTATTAATGAACGAAAAAGAACACTAAAAATAAGATTAAACTTTATTATTCACAATAAATTTTGATAAAAATTCTGAATTAAAAAATACATATTTTATTTAAATATATTTTCTATAATTATAAATCATTATAACACAACATTTATACTATTTTTATTGTATCATTATATTTTTAAAAGGTGGGGAAATATTGTGCATATATATATATAACCATGATTTAAAATATGTTTATTTACAAATTGTTTTAAAAAATTGTTTTAAAAAAATCTTCAAGATTCATTGTTATTAAAATGTATGAAATAGTGAAGATTCAAATGAATTTTTGGTCAAATTACTTGATATTTTGGTTTTTAATTTTCTATAAATGTGTAGATATTCAAAAATATTAAAAAATGAAATTTATTTATTTTCATTTGGACAAAGTATGAAGAAGGTAATAATGGTCAAAATTGGGTACTCTAGTATGGGACAAAGGAAATGTGAGAATATGTTGTAAATTTATCTCATATCATTGGTCAACAAATTGAACTTTGTAAATTACATAACTAGAGGAAAAAAATTAGTTTACACACAATAGATGCATTAAATATACTCAAAGTGCAAATATTACTTATGATGAATTAATAAAAAAAGTGTGT
>Ga0116228_10005768_pt1 | contig 11048 bp, 7 predicted proteins | sample S1TSphfallax_2_FD_89694 | JGI IMG/M metagenome (GOLD analysis project Ga0116228, IMG submission 89694) | Host-associated microbial communities from peat moss isolated from Minnesota, USA - S1T2_Fc - Sphagnum fallax MG | ecosystem: Host-associated > Plants > Peat moss > Unclassified | place: USA... | reverse complement strand
TAAAAATTGTTGTATATAATAGCAATGTTTGATTATTCAAACATCAAATGGGCTCTTTATATACCAGTGTACCTTACAAGTAAATCACCTTGATTTGCCTTGTGTTGATTGTTTGGTTTGTTGGGTCTTCATATATGTAACTCGAATCTTAGTGGATACATATTTTCTTTATGCAATTGGAATCTTGGTGGACTTTTTCTTCCTCTTGAAGGGGCTTTTAGCTATTTGATCATCAAGATGTTCTTTCTTTAACCTCTCTTTACTAGATGTACATGTACCTTCTTCGTTTGTTGAGTCTTCATCAACATTCTTGGGGTCTTTTTGATTTGTTGGATCCAAGGTCAATGTCTTTTTACACCTTTCTTATGTTTATGGTCTTGGGATATAAATTGTAGTGGCTCCAAAAAGCATGACAAACAACATTATCATTTTCTTTTTGCTCAATTAGAAGGGGGGAAGTTACTGCTTTGTTATCCAATGGTGGCTTTCCTATTGGAAGTTTGATGCTTTCAACATACGGAGTGACATTGTGTGACCTTGTAGATATGAAGCACCATTGATCACGTTCAAGGGCTAAAAAAGACAAAGAAGTTGGAAATGGACATGCCATGGAAAATGATGACATCATTAAAGATCCAAAATGTGCACATAATCTACACTCATAAATCATCTAGACTAGTCAAGCCTTGCAAAGTATTGTACTCATAAATTATAAATTGTACTTGTTGTAAGTTACACATGTACAATTTGCACTCACAAGTTAAAATAATCAACAACTGGAGAAGTTGTTTGTCTTTCCAACCTCAACAACATTACTTTGAAATCATCAATTCAAGTAGTTCAAGGTGTTGGAATAAAAAATAGTTCAAGCTTGTACCTACACCTGTTTTTTCCAAGCCAAATGGAAATGGTTAGATGGATTCAAATAGTAATGTGTAGTACATAATCAACCATGTTAAGTTATGAATTGACTATAAAGGCAATAAGAAAGCATGCATGTCCATTTTGCATAGCTTCATGAACAACTTGTACATGTGGATCAACTATGTTTGGTTACAAGTGACTATGAATGAACCTAGGTTGACTCAATGGCAGTAATGAATGGACTCTTTGGATTATAAGCAACTTGAATGGAAATTCCTATACTACTAAGCATAATTAATGGATTTCAATTAGCTATGGTAACCATGCATGGACATTGTTTACCTCTAAGGAACTATGAATGGACTTTAATTGATTAAAGGCAACAATAATTAGACTTTGTTTGGTTATGGTAACTATAATGAACTTTTTCTAGGGATTGTTGGGAATTATGAAAAGGCTTTGGTTGGCTATAGGCAACAACAAATGGACTCTACTTACAATTGTAGTAACTATGAATGAACTTTTCAAGATACTTGGGAACTATGAAAGGATTGTTTGGCTATCAAGAACTATGGAGGGACTTTGCTTAGCAAGTAGGAATTAAAATTGGTTTCAAGTAACTATTGATGGACTTTGCTTGGTTGTGAGCACTATGAATGGACTCTACTAAGGTATAAGTATTTTTTGTTGGATTCTTATGATCTCATTATTACTTTTTGATTTTTTCCTTCACACAAAAATCTACATGGGTTTAATATGGACCTCACCCTAAACATATGGTCTTTCTTTTCAAGATGTCTATTGATAGGGTTGGGAGTGGAGTTGGGGTTGTTGCACTTATGTAGCCTAGGGGCGATTTGGGGAATTCATGGATCATGTTTGACCATGTGAAGTGAGTTGTTGGTTGGACAATGATGGCTTATCATGTTCACGATCTAAAATATTACAAAGTCATGATCATTGTAGTTTGTGACATGCAATTTGAAGACCCATAAGCACAATTAATCATGTGGACAAAGTTCAACCGCACAATGTTCAAAAACGGGTATGCTGAACCCAATTTCAAGGGATTCATGGCGAAGTTAGTCAAACTTAAATATCGAAGAAAGATTTAGCTACTTGAACATACAAAACTTTAAAATTCAACACTAACAAGTCATGTACACATTCTTATAACCACATCTAGAGAAAATATTTTCTATGGAACCAATTGGATCCACCTACCCCCAAAAAAGTCACCTTGGCATACAAGCATTCAAAACTTGTAACCAACCAACCAACCTCACAAAATTGAAAAACAATGTTGGGGCAACCATGTCTACAAATAGGATATGCATGTGCCCATGAGATGATTGAACTTGTAAGACTCATGATGGTTCATATTTTGTCCTTTGTGGGGAGGGGGGCCAATGTTAGGATGGAATTTTTTATTCTTGTGTTCCTATCATGTTCTCCAAGTTCCCAATATGTTTCCCATGATGTGCCCAAGTTCCCAATGTGTTTTCCAAGGGTGTTCCCAATAACTTTTGTGGCAAGTATGGTATCAAATAATGATATATGTATTGGTATAAAGTATCGAACTAATTTGGTGTTAGCTAACACCACTATCTAGCATAATTCATTTTGACTGAATATTGTATTGAGAACTATTCTAGGTGATATCCTAAGTATCTTTTAGGTGGTTTGAAATTTCGTACCAGATACTAGTAACATGGCCATCTTGTCATGAATATTTTTTTCACTCTTGAGTGTTGAACCTTGACGTCAATGGCACACCTTGTAGAATTTGAATTTGCTTCTTTCACTACACAACGTGAAATCAAAGTTGTTGTAAGGTGATTGCATGGGCCATTTTGTGCAATGTTGGGCATTTATAGAAACAAAGAAAACCATTGTTGGGTGGTTCTTTGATTTTTTTAGGAATTTTTAATGTTAAGTATATTTTATTAAAATTTAAAATTAGAACCTCTAAGTAAGGTTTTGATTTTTTTTAAAATAAAATTCAAAACTTTTGGTTAAGGTTAATTTTTTTCTCAAACATGGGGGGGTGGGTGGGTGGGTGGGTATTAAGGTTTCAATATTTTGACTAGGGGCTAGTCCAAGTAACAATTATGGTTTAGGATGTGGAAGTTTAATTTGCAACAATCACATGCCTAGTCACTATTCACATATGCAACAATTTATAGGGTTTTTGGGCACACTTGACCAACCATGAGCAAATTAGCACATGACAAACTTTAATACTGTGCATGAAAAATGACAATAAAGTGGATTTGACAAACCTCCAAAACATAATCCAAGAACAAATTCAACCACAACCAACCTCAAGATTTAACCACATCTAAACTCAAATTTCAACCACATTTAACTTCAAAGTTCAACCATACCTAACCTCAAAATCCAAGGATTAATCCAACTTCAAATCATCACATGATTGACCTTCAAAACAAAAAAATTGGGTTCCAACATACGACTCCAAAACATTACCAAAATTAGCACAAAATTGCAAGATATGACTTGCAAAACATAACCAAATAGACTTATTAAAGCCATGAAAATGACAACAAATCTTACAAAAGACAATAACTCCAACACATGACACACAAAACTTACAAATAACTTAAACCAAAAAATATAATTCCAACAAGAATTTACAACCAACATCCTAGACTTAATTGAACCCTAACTAAAGACCACAAGGACATTAGTAGGGTTTTCCCATTTCATCGTACAAAATTGTGATAGGTGTGAAGTAAAGAAATACCCAACATTAGAATGTTGAATGGGTTTTCAATTCCAACATAACAACACAACTTCAACCAATAATACACACACACCATAAAAATAACACAAATTGAATACTTGTGCAAAAACTTGACACCATAATGTAAACTTTTAAAAACATTGGACATTGAAAGAATAAATCAAAACCTAAAATCTTGACCATGGTCATGTGAGATCAAAGCTTGAATATTCTTTAAACAAACCTTGTTCCTTAAACATGTTTTTATGTTATTTATAAATCAAAGTTTCCTCAAATGTCAGAAAATTAGCCATGTCTTTAAGCTTCAAGGGTCAATCACACCCAACATGGGCGTCATTGGGCCAATTCGTGATGATGAAGATGAATTAATCTAGATTTTCAATCTTGAGTTTAGATCGTCTTAGATCAATTTATAATGCCCATAACATTGAAAATTCATTATATTTCAATTTAAGATCTCATAATGCCAAGGACTTGACAAGCCAAAAAGGAGACATGGGGAAATTGCATTGCATGATTTGCCCACCAAACTAGTGGGTTTCTATTCCGCGTTGGTCACATGAACAATCGTTGAAATTGTTTTAATTAATTTTTCAAAGTGGTCATGATTCATCATCACTTGATATAATTTGCCCTAAAAAAAGTCATCATCTTCAATTGTCACTAATTCTATAACTACTTTAACTTGGTTCAAATGAAATAACACATGTAATAGAAGATAACACAATATTGGTGTCATACTTTGCCACAATTTGAATGGAAAGTGCATTGCCCATGAAATTTCATATAACCTTCATGTTCTTGGAATAAGGGTTGAACATGATAACTAGCATATTGTAGGCCTTGGCCTAACAACAAGTAAAAGAAAATTCCAAAAATGGAGGTAGAATATTGACAACTTATGTCATCAACCCCAATTTGAATTCTTTCACTTTTGAATGAAAGCCATTACAAATTAGTGGTTGATTTAAAGCTTGAATCCTAACAAAATCAACCTTTGTGGCAATGCATAAGTGAAAGTGCATTTAGCAATAACCAATAGCCCCAACTTTGGTTCAAAACATGAAGTTTCACAATAGGGAATAACATATTTATAATGGTTTAAACAATAGTCCAAGTCTAAAATTTGGGCACTTTGAAGGTTAAATGTAAAAACTTGTTGCCATCCAAGCAAATGGAGATAACCTTTTGATATTTTAATGTTTCCTACAACAAAATGACTTGGGACACAAATTGTGTTTTCATTGGAGTTCTCAACATCTAGTTGGCAACACCCCAACAATAATACAAGATTTTTACTCCTACCTTCCCTTCTTAGATTTTTAAATTTTAAATAATTGTCTTTTGTAGTGGTGATTGAACTTCTTTCAAGTTGACCTTTGAAAACCCGTGCAAACTTTGACATCATTGTAGCATATTGGGTTGCCTTTGACATGGCATGGCCAAAACATGACCTTATAAATAAGCATGCTAATTGAAAGACAAAACAAAAAACCAAAACAAAAATCAAGGTACTTGAGTTAAAGCCCTCATTTTCAACATAAGCAATTTCCTTATTAAGCAAATGAAAGGAATCCAACATAGTTTTTTCCTAGTTTGCCATGGCTTGCATTTCAAAAATCTTGGTAGTCACATGGGTAAGCTCCCATGAATTGTTGATGAAGCTAACAACTATGGCAAAGGTATCATAGCTAGCACAATACATCCAAAGATCAAATGAATGTAAGTATACGTAACATAAGATGCAAAGAAAAGGACAACATATTTCCCTTTAGTTTTGTCCACCATATTTCGAAGCACCTTAGTCACCATCTGACATCAAGATGGAAATTGCAAGTCCCCCTACATTATTGCAAAACCAATTGCTTTAGCCACAAATTTTCAACAAATGTTAAAATTTTATAACCCTTCACAACATGAAACACCAAGACTTCCATAAAAGATTGTTGTGTAGGATTTGATTTGTTGTAAGGGCATTGATTGTTGAAAAACTTTGTGATTTTAAAAGGTGGGACGATTTTCCTCTTCTTTGCAATTTGTTTGTCACTTTTGGTTTTTGACACCTTTTCCAACAAAAACAAACTCCGTTTCCTATATTGTTTTGATTGTTCATGAGTGACATGTTTTTTCAAAACACTTGTATTGTGTTCTTTGTACTTCACAAAGCCATTGTTCTTCCCTTGGGTTGAAAAATTGAGATCATGTTCCAATGGAATAGGGTGACATAAAACACATTGCATCGATTGCAAATTGTTGCAAAAATCCATTAACTTGCACTATCATTCACCAATGACAAAAAAAAAAACCCAATAGGGTGGAGTCACACTAACATGTACCATTAGCAATCATAACCATTGTTTAATTTTGTATATTTTAAATTGTAAAAGAAAAAGAACTACAAATGGATTTGTTTTTATACAATGTTATTTTCAATATATTGATATGCATATCCCAAAAAATTAGAATCAATCTAATGAATAAAAATTACATAAAAACATTTTTAATGTTACATAACCAATGTTTTAAATGGTAATTAAATAATGAAAACACAAAAAGAACGAATTGAATTTTTAAAAATGACATATTATTTTATTTTTAAAAATATAACCCTTAACATAATAGTAATATATATTTTTTGAAAATTTAAAAAGAATATTCTTGAAAGAATGGGTGAAAAAACACAAGTCTAAGGGAGTGGGTGTGGTTCCTATTGTAATGGTTGGACTCAATACCTTGATGTTTGGTGATTAGGATATCATGTATTTCATTTGGCTAGGAGCTTTGGAGTGAGTAGCCCCCAAACTACATATGTACCTCAACATTAAATGCCTTTTGTGATCCAAGTTCAACTTTAGTTTGAGGCACAAAGTCAAGTTCATCCTTTGCATCACAAATACATGTTGTAGGTTGCATGGTACTTGTGGATGCCATTGACATCTTTCATTTGTTGCTTGTAATAAAAATTAAAAAATGGGGTTAAAGGTTGAAAGGGGAAACAACAAACAACACCAACACCAACAACAAAGCAAACAAAAATGATAGTGAGCATACCTTCCTTACCGTGCTCTATTGGATTGTTATGTCAGTCAAAGTGAGGTCATTAAGAGCATTCTCTAGAAATATGAATTTACAATGTTTGACAAAATGATAATCATTACAACATGGGGTGGTAGGGGGAGGGAAGTGAGGATAATCCTGTCATACAAATGTCATAAATCTAATTTGCAAGCTTAAAAAACATTCTTACAAAGAAAGTGGCCAAAGGATTGTTGATGGATAGGCTCCTTCTTATGCAGTCTTGTTGATAACAATACTTAGATGGATTTGATGAAGTGAATTGCTGCCATAGACTAGAGAGCGGAGATCTCGATAGCCATCAAGTAGAAGAATGGCAGTCAAAATGAGTCATAAAGTCAAATCCTCACTAATGAAGCAAATCCATTGATGGGACTGTTAAAAAGACAAGTAAATTACAAGTTGTGTTCATGGGTCAAGCAGACTCTGGACCCTTTTTTAATGTTACCTTCTGAATGAAGCTGCTTGTCTATAGCAAACCCTAATTGTAACACAAAGGTCTCTATTTAGTGTTGGAATTTGGGCTCCTATACAATGATGAATCCCTCGTAAACTAGGAATAATGTTCATCTTTCTTGAACTCCAAACACTTGTGATCTGCTACTTTTATCCTGTATTTGGTGATATTGCTTAGGATCGGTCTAAATGATTAGAACAGGAGGTACTACAGATATGGGCAAATGCAAGTGATCACTGGCTTTCAAGGTTTGCAAGGACCTTTCAAAATATTTATGTAAATTTGAACCTCATGTCAAATCAAGCAACTCTCAGTCCAATAACAACCATTATGTGAAATTGTTGGGTTGGATTCTAGCCCCAGTTTCAAGACTGGCTTCTAACCACATCTACTTTATAGTACAATCAGTGCTCTACTTTAGATAGCAAGTGCTTGGGGTCTTGGAATGCAAGCTTTCTAGTTCAAATGTGGAAAAAGGGCAGCTATGGTTGACCTTGCTTCAAATGTTGAACCTACAGTAAGGATGATAATTTCTGTCACTGGTCTGATGGCTATATATCCATTTTCATAAGAAAGGCTTTAGCATTGCCCTGAAGAAACACTTTAATGCAAAGTCTTTGAAATAAAATTGTTAAAAAATACCCACACAAACATTGAAACAAAAGTGGTGTTCAACTCATCAAGCACTTGATCAACAAGATTGGGCAGTGTCAATAAAGCTTACATTAGAGTTAACCTGTAAACAGTGAGCTTAACTCAATGAGCTGCCAAAGATTGTGCCTTGTTCTGGTGTATCTTGTCATTCTGCTGACATTTGTCACATTGGTGACATCTATCACACCCAACATGGTGCCCAAAGATCAGATCCATAAACTAGCTCATGATGTGCATAATGAAGTGAATAAAGTTGCAAAAATCAAGATAGGAAAGAAGAAGGAAAGCAAGGGTGAGTTCTTGACACATATGACAATGGATTGACAAATTGCAGTTGAATTCTTCTTCTTAGTTATGCATAATTCTGGTTTCATGTTTCTTGCAACAAGTCTTCTGCTTGAAACTTTGGGGATTTTGGAAAAAAAAGGTTTGTTTCCAGTAATTCTTCAGAATCTCCAATGGAGTCACCAAAACAGTGAAGAACCTTTGCTGAGGCAAGTGCCAAGCCATGAAAACAAATGTTCTACATTGATCATAAGTTCTTGATGAACAACATTATGTGTCTAGACAAAATCATCTCCACCTTTTGAGCAATCAAGCCTCGTGTCCAGGTTTTGAGCACTGGTCTTTACACCCAACACCAGATGAGCCACAGAACATGTGAGCAACATTTGCAGCTTGAAGTCCTCTGGGGCAAGGTTGGGAATGTCCCAAGACAGGCTGTTTCAATATTTGAGCTGCAAGTCCTATGCAGCAGTTGAAGAATAATGATCAAGATGGTTTGCTGTTGTGTATGTGGCATTACAAGCTGCATGTTGTTGTGTTCAGAGTTGCAAATCTTAGTGTTGCAACCTGCAAAAGGATATTTTTGAAGTTTGCTACCAACTAGACAACAATTCCCAAGCATAGTATTAGTTGATATCTGAAAATCATGTAACTTTGTTCAAATTACTGCAAGCAAATTAGACATCTAGATTCATGGCATGTACCAATGATGCCCAATGTGGCATAAATTTACTTCCAATCTAATACCCAATTTTTGCAATCAAAGGTGTAATTGACAGAAGTGCATCTCATTTCTCACTCACATGTCCAATCCAGATTAAAAAAGATAAGTCACATATCGCACATGCAAGCTACTGCCTACACTAATATCACAATGTGTTGTCAAAATACATGTTTCAACATCAGTTGTAAATACATGTTCCAGAAGAAATTAAAAGTGCTCCATCTATTTACTTTCACATCACTATTCTGTGAAGTCTGTTCAACAGCCTCTATATTTTCCTTATTACACTTGAATCCCTGAATCCCATTTCACTCCTTGATATGCCTTTAGGAGTGAAACAAAAGTGAGATCTTGTGTCACAAACTTGTATGTGGCTATGCCTTGGAACGGACAAGCTGTGTACAAGTCATATAATTATGGGCCATCTAGTAGACCTGCTGATCAACGCCTAGTGGAAGTCGAAGAAATGATCAAGCAAACAAGGCAGGCAATCTGCAGTTCTGTTGTGCTTTGTGCTCTCTCTTCTACCTTTCAATAACTGCCCATCCACCCTGTGACTCCTAACAAGGACTTGTCAAACCTATCGGATCAAAATCTGCATCTGCACTACACATATGAAGCATTGTAGCAACTTGAAGGTGACGGAAGATGACCATACTGAAAACGATGGCGGCAACGTTCTGCAAAACTGATCGTGAACACGACGATGCACAACAACAAAGACAAGAGAACAGGAAGAACTCGAAGACGAAAGACGAAAAAAAATGCAATGAAGGAGGTAGAAACTTACTTGCAGCACTGCAATGACGAACACCTTGACAGTGCGACAATGCTCGACCTTAAAGATGATGCTTTAAAATGACAACGATGCTCAACCTTCAACCTTGACGTTGAAGATCTCAAGGTTGAAGATCTTGAAGACGAAGAACTCCCGTAGCAACCAACGAAGCAAAAATGCAAAGCTCAGAGAAAGGAAGAGGGAGAAGTGGAGGGAGAAGGGAGAATGGTAAGAGAGAGCTTGTCGAGAGGTGAACGATGAAGTGAGAAAGCTCGACGAGAGGGAAGCGATGGAAAGTGACCCTAACCCAAAGAACAACTGGAACTGTGAAAAGAAATCAAAACCCCACGCTAGTGCAAGGTCTGTGCGAAGCTTTTAGAATCGTTGGTCATTAGGTTCCGGGTTCAAACCTGGATCCTGGCACAGGGTAGGTCTTAGGTTAGGGTCAGGTTAGGTTCTTGAGAACTGGATCCACTGGGTTATTACCAGCTCCTTCGGAGAACCGCCCAACACTAGAACGGATCCTGACGGTTATCCGGGCAGTTCTTAAGATTCATAACTGTGGTTCTCAAAAAGTGAAAAAATCAAAGAACCAATTCTAATATCTAACAACCATTCTCAATTTCTTTTTGAAAAAATGAAGTATCTGCCCACTAAACTGCTGGTTCTTTCATGAAAACTGCCACTTCTTTATGGTTTTTGGAATAAACAGAACCAGCAGTACTTTTGATTCTGATGTTCTTCTCCTCCTAAGAATTGGAACTAGTAGTTTTCTGATTCTGAAATATGTAAAAACTGAACCAGTGGTTCTTTATTTAGTTCAAATAACCGCACAATACTGGTTTCAAGCCTCCACATTCAATGGGTTTTAATCAACTGTGCAATTACTATCAATAGGTAATGAGTTTCTCCAATATTGTAACCAGACCAGCGTTGTGTTTTTTGTTTTTGCAAAAGTGGCGAGTTTTGCTGGAAAAATGCATTTATCAAGTGAAAAAAACATGTTTTTATGTATCAACACAATACACCACACCAATAATGAATTATTGACAGCACCATAGTATCCAAATATCAAATGTTCCCAATAGTGCATCCTTCATCCCAAAATTTTCAGAATGTGTCTATACTGATAGTGATCTGGTATGTACAAAATATGTCCAAGTAGTAGGTACCCAAATTCTGGCATACCTTGCAAGATTTGCACCAAGACTGAAAAAACTATCAACTTTGTTATCTTGGTATGTCAGTCATGAGGTGTCTATAATATCTTGTTGATATCCTAGACAAATTGAAGCTTTGCCTTCTTGCTTTTCTACGCACTAGTCTAATAAATGGAAATAGACATCAATGAGATAATCCAAGAATGTCGAGTGCACCTTCCAGCATCAAGAGTGGGTCATGACAAGCTCCCTTTTTACCACGGATTAAAATGCTGTACTTTGTCCAC
>Ga0116228_10005767_pt1 | contig 11049 bp, 9 predicted proteins | sample S1TSphfallax_2_FD_89694 | JGI IMG/M metagenome (GOLD analysis project Ga0116228, IMG submission 89694) | Host-associated microbial communities from peat moss isolated from Minnesota, USA - S1T2_Fc - Sphagnum fallax MG | ecosystem: Host-associated > Plants > Peat moss > Unclassified | place: USA... | reverse complement strand
ACCTATTTAATTCACCGGCAGAACCGGTTCTGCCATAGAAAATGCAGAGGCCGGTTCTGCCGGCGAATTAAAACGCGGAACTGTCGCGTCCGACGGACGGACGGACAGACAAGTGAATTAATATAGAAGATGGGACAATGTCATTACAATACATGCTTGTTATATTGGAAAATTCAAACATTACATGTCATTCTATGATAACTATGAAAACAATTTTAAAGCATTTGTGTTTTTTATGAATGTAATGATCTTTTTTTTGGCACATTTTCACACTATGGTGGTTTTAAAAAAACCTACTGTGAATTTGACAAAAATCCCTTTAGGAAAAAAAATTGTTGCCATATTGAAATAATGAGTTCCTATTCATTATTAAAATTAAGGAGGATTCTCCAAAAAATTCATGTGAATCTTGCATGGTAGGCATGGTAAAAAAAGTGAGGATATTATCATAGTTACGTGTGGGAATTGCAATTTTGGCCTTTCACACAATGAAGGATTAACATATGCAAGTATTCAAATTTTGGCCTATCAAATATTAAAGGATATTGGAACATATATGGGTATTGCAATTTTGGTTGGAGTACACACATTGAAAGATTTTGGGTGACATGTAAGGATGATGAAAAAAATGTGTCTTTCATTTAAATACCATTTATCCCTTGGAATATACAATAAGGTGGATCCCATATGTAGGTGTTCTAGAAGATGACAATATGTTTTGTACTTAGCGATGGTTGCAATATTTACATTGTTTGGCACAAACTCTAATGAGAATACCTATGGGTTAATGTATTATCTTCATGTTTATTACAAATTGGACTTCAAAACTGAGGTGTATTTGTAAGAACTTTACTTTATCATAACAAAATTGTTATAAAAATTTCATTCATAAAATGTTACAAAAATGTGTCACCATAAAGTCCCAAAACTAAACTATGTACATGTTATGCCTTAGATGGGAACCTCACTATCCTTTTCACATAATGTCTTTGAGAGTAAATGGTTGTGGGTTGAGTCATTGATCACGCATGTTAGGTTGTGTAAATGGCACATGTATTATAGGTGAAGCAAATATACTTAGGACACAAAATCATATTTTTTGATAAACTTTAATGAATTGAAAGAATGTTATAAGAAAATTGTATCATTTCTACCCTCTTGGGCTATGTTTGTGAAGATTTGCAAGTCATCATTAGTAATTAAAACTTTTCCCATTGAATGAGGCTCCTCATGAACTAGCCCTTCATTTATGATAGGCCATGTAATTAGGGGCTCAACGGGGTTTTGTATACTTAAATGGGTCAATGTGCAACTTCATAGCTACTTCACCTCCAAAAAAATAAATTGAACGATATTTGTTGAGAGTATTGGATCAATGAAAATGACACTAAACCATGATATTATGAAAATATTGCATAGACTAACAATTTTCCACAAAGCAGATGTAATATGTTCAAATATTACAAAAAACAAAATTGAAAAAAAAAAATTCCACCCTTGCCTTTTCGTGTGAGAAGGAAGGTGGAATGAAATTAAATATAATCCTACCCACCTTAAAAGGATTTGGAAACATTCAAAATAAATGGCATTGAATTTCTTTTTGGAAAGAAAACATATTTTTTGCCATTGGAGATAATGCATTGTGTGATTTTCAAAATGTAATGGTTACACACAACGGTTCATGGGATTCATTCACTTCATGGAATATATTGGAATGAATCTAACAAGGAGCTTCAAGCTTGTAAGTAGATCCTTTTAAAAGAAAATTTAAACAAATGGGGAGTTTCAAGTTTTAAAAACAAGGGCCAAGGGGTACCTAGGTTAACTATAGGTGGATGTGTAGGTGATTATGAGTTGCAAGGCATGTGAAGCAAGTGGAGGTGGGCAACAATGGGTGTGATAGGTTAGACACAATAACAATCAAGGTGCAACAAACGTTAATAATGGTATAAAAAGGGGGGAAAAAAAGGGAAGTGGAAGGGAATGAACAAGGAAAAACAAAACAAGTTAAGAAAATTCAGAATGAGGAAAAATAATTTCAACATGAATCCAAGGGGGATAGAGGTTTCTAGAGTGGTGGTTCATCCAATTAGATGAGCCCACAACAAGAAAACGAGGTGATGCATTGGTGGGTGTTAAGTCACCTGGGCCTTCTTAAGGTACCAAACTTGTTGCATAGGGCGTGAGTGACCCAGCCCCCATGACTACACAAGTTCCATTTCATATGAACTAGCGCCCATCTAGTTATTGAACCTGATCCAATCATAAAGTTTGAATCACACATTTTTTTTTTGCCCATGTTTAAAAGTTTTTTTTTCACTCTTGGACCTATTTTGTTCACCTAACTACCCCATTCAAAAAACAATTCCCACCTACCCTACTCCTCTACCTATGTTTATGATATTTTTTTCTCAAAGGTTTTTTTAATTTTTGTTGTCATTGTCGTTATTGCCACAAATTGAAAGAACATGGCCATTGCCCATCGCTACCGCTAATGTTCAAAAAAAAACAAGGAGTTACTACAACTTGAAGATCTAAGAAACACAAGGTGCAACATCTTCAAAAAAACACAAAAACAAGGTATGTCTTTTACATTTTTTTCTACACTTAAGGTTTCTTTAGATTTTCAGTTTGGGTTTAGGTTAATGTTCATATTTGTGTTGCCTATTTTTAGAGTTCATCAGCGCTTAGGTTCTACTCCAACATCATCTACATTAGATGGCTAGAGCTTGCTGTAATGATCGTTGTTAAATTGATTGTTGTTGGAATGACATTATTAAAGTGAGCATTGTTAAAATGAATGTTGTTATAATAACATTGCTACAACGAACGTTGTTGGGGCGACCATGTTGGAATGCAAGTACTTTATTATTCTAGGTTTAATATTTTTTAAAAAATTAATGTGATGTAAAAAACAACAAGGAGCCAAGGATCTTCATTGTTTTTAAGTTTTTTTTCATTAAAGTCTTTTTTTTATGCGCTTGTAAAAGATGATGACAAACTAGTTCTTTGATCTCTTTTGTGTTATGATCAAAAGATGACGATAAGCCAAGTTCTTCGACATCAATCTTTTGGTTTGGCTTAAGGCACTGCAACAAAAGATTAAAAGACGACAATGAGCCACCAAGTTCCTTGTTGTCTTCTAGTTTGTTTTCTTCATGTGTTCCAACATAAGATGATGACGAGATGGGTTTGTCATCATCTTCTTGTTTATTTCTCAATCGTTGCCAAAAGACAACAAGGTGGGGGCTCATCAATGTCTTTCCTTCTTTTTTCAGTAGTTGTAGAAAATGATGACAAGCCCTCACCTTGTCATTGTCTTCTTATGTTTTCTCCATAAGGTGCAGACAACGACGATGAATTGGGGCTCCATGATTAGATCCATACTATGTCCCATAATATTGAATGATATTTTCTTTAATGAAATCAATACATGTAAAAAGAACAACAACTTGATGTTTGCATAAATTTCCATGCAATGCCCATTCACATGTGCAACAAAAGTACCTAGTGAAAGGAAGTGGGACCTTGTATGTCATACTCAAATGTTGTTACTTTTGTACAATCTACACATGGTTGTTTTCGTTCGAATCATCTATTTGATGGGTGATATGGGTGTGAAGGATCAATGTGGCCTTTTCAACGCTCAATTTCATAATGTGTTCCACAACCTTATTTTTTATAAGCCCATTTTTTTCATTTCAATCATGTGCATGTAATGTATTGCAACATGAATGTGGCACTTGTCAAAGCCCCACCATTCACAAATCTATATTAAGATACACAATACCCACATGGGATTGGTAAGTTCATCATGGGCATTTCTACTTTAAGATTGAGGAGTGAATATTTTGGGATATGCACAACATGGCGGAACAACAATAATGGGTTGAAAGTTAATTCACATACCAAATTGGAAAATAATAGGTCCAAAAGTATCAAATCCATGAATCATTGTGGAAATGTTGGGTGAAAATGTCAATGATCTTATTTCTCCCACAAGTTGTGAAGGCTTCAATGCTTTCATTTGGTTCAGTGGGAATGTACACGATAGTGTGAAGGTCATCCAATATTGTACATCACATGCCATTATTTTTTAATTTTTTCCATCAAACGTAAGTGCTAAACCTTTAAAATGTGCCATGCACAAAGGTAAATGGGCATTTGATCCTCACCCCACACAATCCTAACCATGCATAAAAGACCAATTTATTATCATTTCAACTAATAACATTATTTAGAATGGAGAATGTGGAATGAAATTTTGAAATGGTTGCATGTACATAATTTTTAAAAAAAATAGAATGAAAATAAACTCACCACAATGCTCATAACTCTTGTGGAACATCATCAACAATGAAACATAAAGGTTTCCACTTAAGGTTTTTCCTTAAAAGCTTTGTTCTCAAAGAAGTTGCCAATCCACCAAATAATTACATGTTTGGTGGCTTGTAATGATCCATGCAATCTGTATTCTAGTGGGATGTGCATCGAACACCATCAATGTGAACAAATGAAATTTCACATCATTGGTGCCAAAGGTGTCATCCATTGAAATTGCCCCATTATCACATAATAAAACCATGGTTTGCAATTGAAATTTGGTTTGTATCTCCATTGTGAATGGGACATGAATCCCATTATCCTCACTTGCATCTTGGAATTAAAAACACATCATTTAAATGAGTAAATGGCCGGATTTTGGTGTAAACGCCAACTCCTTTTTGTGTGTTTACGATCCAAGTAAGCAATGTTTTATTGTTTAATGAAATCATCCCTTGCCATTGTTTCTCTTACATTGATTCTAGCCCACCATATTGCCTTATGCTTATCATATATTTGATTGATGGTGTAACCTAAACCTAATTGGGTGCAAATGTGGTCCTTGAGGGTTTGTGACATTCTTAGGGCAAAAAAAGATGGTTGTGTAATGGAATAAAGGTCATGTTTGCCATGTGCACACTCACCATTAATCCACGTATGAGGTTGATGGTAGAAAATTATCTTTGCCACCTTAGGTTGTGTGTACAATTACTTAATAAAAAATTGAGCTAAATAACCCCGTTTAATGGATTGATGGTGATTTGGGTCTCCACAATTATCTTCCAGCCCATACCCACATGCATACTTATAAAATGTGAAATCAATTTAGGACCTAAAATTTGGTACAATATGAAGTTTAAAAACAAGTTCCATACCACAAGAGTGAACAATAAAACATCATACCAGATATGGTTGAGGTGGTTTTGGATTCTTAACATTTTTACATTTTCTTTTGAGGGTACCCGCCTATAAATGTTCCATTCCATCAAGAGTTTTCATGGCTTCATTCACCATTTAGAAATATCAAAATTCCTGCATGTGGGATGTATGCACATTCAACCTTGATTATATGTGCCCTTCCATGTTGAACATCTTTTTCCCACACCAAGTCCATTTGTTAAATGGTGACTTCTTTGGGTTTTGAATATCAATATATTGAGATTTTGAAACACGATCAATGTTTGAAACTATGCCTTGAGTTGATTGTATAAGAAAAAATAATAAATTAATATTGATGTCCAAAACTTTATATTTGCAATATGTTGAATTATATGTTAATTGTCATATTCAATATTAATGTAAATGTACATGTTTTAAGTACTTAATTTGTATCCCTCATCTAAACCATAAATAATCATGCACATAATACCCTAAAGGTTAAGTATTGAAAACATATGATATGGTCTATGGCCATAATTATAAATTATAAATCCATATTATTTATGGATAATCTAAATGTAATACATACATGATAACTAACAAACTACACTATTTATGGAAAAAAAAAATGCAATACTTACATGACAATTTTAAAAGGCACACTGTTTATGGGGGAAAAATGTAATACCCACATTATGACGTTAATCCACATTATATGTGGGAGCCTTAAATGCAATACCTACATGACAATTTATAGATGCACACTGTATATGGGGGGAAAATGCAATACCCACATTGTGATGTTAATCCACACTATATGTGGCAACCTTAAATGCAATACTTACATGATAATTGAAAGATGCAAATTATATGTGGAGGCAAAATGCAATACCCACATTATGACCGTAATCCACATTATATATGGGAGAAGGAAATGCAATACTTGCACAACAATTTAAAGATGCACACTACATATGGGTGGCAAAATGTAATATTGGCATTATGACCCTAAATCCACACTATTTATGGGAAGCCAAAATGTTAAATCCGCACATCAAACATGGAACATTCTTAGTGGAATTTGATGATTGTATTAAAACCATCCAGGGAAATTGATTTCCTTAAATTAATAGAAAAACAATAAAAAAAATGATTAAGAAAAAATATCATACCGTTGATGTTAAAGGATGATATCACATTCGAAAGAGTTGTATCTTGATTTGAAAACATAACCTAAATAAATCAACACACATTTCATAAAGCTTTAAACTTAAAACCCAAAGTAATCCTAATGATAAATGCTCTCAACCTAATGATTATACAAACAAAACTACAAATGGAATACAAATTTTTTGTATAAAAACTATGTTTTGAATTTTCACATTAATCAATTAAAATTTATAATGAATGTAAGCATTAGCCTTAGAGTGTAAAAACTAATTACCCGAAAAATTTATATATAAACCTAAACAATTTTAATGGTAAATGTCATAAAAATTAATAACTATATAAACATATACAAATGCCATAAAAATTAATCTTCTAGGAGTGAGTTATGAATTAAAATTGAAATAGAATGAAAAGAAAAAAAAAAGAATGAAATAAGAGTTTATTATCTTACTTTTAATGTGGTCACTTCAATTTAAGACGTTCTTCATCCACCTTCAAAAGAGATAAAATGCATTTTGTTGCAAGTATTTATTTGTAAAAATTTGGCCAAATTTCCCCCCAAAATCCAACCTAGGATTGATATTGATTAGTATTAAAAATTGTGCACATATTCATAAATGTTTGATGTCTTTTTAACTCTATATTTATCAAGCCTATAATTCCTTCATTAAACTAAGTACATATTACATTAAATGGTCCAAAGTGGAGGTAGAGGACTGTTGCCAAATCATTTTTTGCAATTGTAATACCCACATTTTACATTATAATTTTTGCAATTGAAGTCCATAATTTGCAAGTGCATAGGTAGGTATATTGACGTGTGGGTAGGTAGGTTTTGCTAATAAGTAGATGTTTTGCAAATAATTAAAGTGGCATTATTGATAAATGCATTTATTTATTTGGTTAATTTATGGAGTACGAAATAGGTAAAAGTTTAACCAATAAGATATATAGAATTTGCCAAAAAATAGAAGTTTAGCTAAGAAGAAATATATGTTTAACCCAAATATACAAATTTAACCAAGAAGAAATATAAGTTTAATTAAGAGAAATAATTTTAATTAAGAAGATATATAGGTTTTGTAAAGGGATATAACTTTAGTCGAGAAATATAAGTTTAACCAAAAATAATATAGGTTTAGCCAAAAGATATAAGTTTTGCCAAAAGAGAGAAGTTTAGCGAATAAGATATATAAGTGTAGCCAAGAAAAAACTGTTTAATCAGAAAATATAAGTTTAACCAATAAGAAATATAGACTTAACCAAGATATAAAAGTTTAGTCAAGAAATATAAGTTTAACCAATAAGAAATATAGATTTACCCAAGAGACAAAAGTTTAGCCAAAAAATAGAAGTTTAACCAAGAAGAAATATAGGTCTAGCTAAGAGATAGAAATTTAGCCAATAAGAAATATAGGTTTAAGCAAAAAAGAGAAGTTAGCTAATAAGATATATAGGTGTAGCCAAGAGATAGAAGTTTAGTCAAGAAAAAATATAAGTTTAACGAAGAAATAAAAGTTAGCCAATAAAAATATATAGGTTCAACCAAGAGATAGAAATTTAGCCAATAAAATATATAGGTTTAGCCAAGAGGAGATAAGAGTTTTGCCAAGGTAAGTAAAGGATTAATTGTTAGTTAGTAGGTAGGCCTAAGATTTAGGTTAGTATAGTACCTAGGTGAGTGGGTAGTATGGAGGTCAGGGTTGGCAACGGAAAAAAGGAAATGGTGAAAGGTCCGCAGCCAAAAAAGATTGACTGTGGTAGAATGTTGTTGGTTAACGTAAGGCAAAGAAGCGAATGAAAAAGAAACGAATCATCCAGCCCATCCTTTGGACAGAACGGACAACTGGTGCAGTCACGGGGGCCGGTTCACTCTAGCCGTTGCATAGTACCTTGAATGTTGATGTACACTAATGACAACAAGTCTTGTCTTTGAATGCAATTCCATTCGCCACCATGTCCCGCCCACCTATTGTCCTAGTAGAAGAGTTGAAGGGTGAACTAACACATGCAGTTAAACCATGGTTAAAAGCCCCAATTTCTGGGTCCTAAAAGACTAAAGCAAGGTGTCCCAGTCCAAATTTAACCCTACCCAAGTTAAATACACCAAGTATAAGGTGACCCACTTAAGAAAGTTAGGGTTGTCATTGTAGATGTGGTGGTTCAACAAGGCCCACTATGGTGCATCATTTAGTTCTTGGGCTAAATATAGTCTCACTAAGAGGCCTCACTAAACAAGACAAAAGGTAAAGGGTATTGGACCCAACCAAGCCAGGAGTGGTGAAATTTCACCAATTTTCAAATATAAAACTTAAAAAAACCCAAGATTTAATTTTAAGGATTTGAAAGTGATTTTTTTGCAAATTTTATTAAGAATATTTTAGAAAAATCAACAAATATTTATGTCGGGTTTGAGTAGGTAGCCAACACTACTATTATTAAAGAATGCTTAAAATTTTCACTTTCATTGTGTTTTTTGTAGCCAAATTTGGCTAAAATATTCTTATTGACAATCACAACTTTTGGAACATCACAAATTTGAAAAAGAAGAAGAAAAGAAACCGCCCATAAGTGAGAGAGCTTTTGGAAAAGTGGGGGCAATGTCAAACTTCTCCCATGTGAGGCCCCACCGTAGAGCCAATAGCCCTTAGGAAGGCCCCACCTTAGAGCTTTTACCCTACACTTTGGACTCTAAGGGGGGGGAAAGTTGGTGTGATTGATTGAGACACTCTTCATTACATTGCATAGGTACACATACTCCACTCATCATTTTGTGTTTCAAGAAGTGGGCCATATGAGTCTTTGCAAAATTGATTTTTTTTTTTTGGGACTAATTTTCACTACTTTGTGGGGGAAAAAAAGCAATAAAAACTTGGAATTTTTAAATTTATTTTTCTGTGTAAAATATGTTTTTTTTCCAGAAAAGAATTGCCATTTTTTGAAAAATCAGAAATTTTGATTTAAAGAAAATAGATGTTTACCAAGCTGATAATTTTTGGCATGTTGTGTTCAAATCTCAACAAATGAATCCAAAGATGACCCTACTTTGGTATGTGTTGCAACTTGTAGCTTTTGAGAGGTTTGCCACCAACAATTCCAAGGAAGCTGCACATAGGTAGTATAGCCAAAATGAAGTATCCACCCAAATAAGTAGTTTGGCCAAAATTATTTTGATGTGGATTTTATTGGCTACCCTATTTCACACCCTCATCATCTTCGAATCCATTACACAATGTCGTCACAATTTCCCAAAAGCAATGTAACCTAACTTATTACTTTTGACTTCGTGCCATGACATTTGAAGAGGTTTGGTTTTTAACACTACAATCATCAACGGATATCGGTTGAGGTGAAGGAACAACTCGACAATATAGATAGTTTTCAATAGCCTTGTCGGCGGGCCATACAAGGAGTGCAAGTGAACACAAACACAACCCATTTGTAAGTACCCATCTCATAATAAGTTGCCAATCGTGTGCTCCTATGTACCCATATTAGAAAGTATTATTATTATTATTCCCAACTATAGTTGGGATGTGTTTTGTCCAAAGTTTGCAACATTGACCGTTTCAATTGTAATGTTTCAAAAAACATCCATGTTAAAAATATGTTCCCAATGATGTTCCCAGAGCAATCCCAATTGATGACGCTTGTGTAATTTTTTTCACCGTCCCCCCCCCACCCCATGTCAAGTTCCAAAAATGATGTGGATGACATTTCCAAAACTCCGTTAATGAAGTTCGTAGTTGTTGAGTTCGTAACCTAATAACATAAATTGTCATCAATAAATGACTCCGATGTCAAAGAATAAAAACTTTCAAAAGGCCAACTTTCCCAAGGAGATTTGGTCACTTGACACAAGTGGGCCCATTTTGGGTAAGTGAATTATTATTAATTGGTCATGTGGTAGACACCAACCTGTTCCCAAAGATGTTCCCCCAACTATATGGTTTCCTTCAAAGTGTTGGGTTCTCCCAAAAATGGTAACTTGTTCCCCAAAGCGCCCAGTTCCCTAATGCTGGTTCCCCACAACAAAGAAACAAGGCACCAACCACCACAAGGAAGGAGATTTGAACAAACATTCCCAAAGTAGGCTCCCTAGGTTCCCATGTTGGTTCCCAATACGAGTTGTTCCAAGAGTGGTACTTTAGGTTGTACTACTAAAAGCGGTTCCCAAAAATGATTCTCCAAATCGATTACCTAACAAGGTACCACCCAAAGTGAAATCCCAAAGTGATTATGAAAGGGAACACAAAGCAGTTCCCAAAGTGGTTCACAAGGTACTACTACTTAGGTAGCCCAGAGGGGGTTCCCAAAGTGGTTATCAAAAGATACGATCCAAGAAGAAAGACCCTTAGGAAAAATGTGGTTCCCAAACCAGGTTTTGTAAAGGTCCATGGTTCAACACCCTAAAACAGTTGGTTCCCAAAGATCGGCTTGATCAAAACCCGTTCCCAAAGACGTTACATAATTTCCTTGTTTGTATAGGGGTTAAAAAGAAGAAGAAGTATGTAAAATGGGAATGATATTATTTCCAATGGAGTAAAATTGTAAAAAAAAAAAAAATTTGTTGGGGGAAAGGGGGGGGGGGGGGGGGGTTTTTTTTTTTTTCCAAATTTTTTCTAAAAATTCCCACAGGGGTTTTTTAGGGGTCCCCTTTTTGTCCCCAAGGGGGTT
>Ga0116228_10005766_pt1 | contig 11049 bp, 8 predicted proteins | sample S1TSphfallax_2_FD_89694 | JGI IMG/M metagenome (GOLD analysis project Ga0116228, IMG submission 89694) | Host-associated microbial communities from peat moss isolated from Minnesota, USA - S1T2_Fc - Sphagnum fallax MG | ecosystem: Host-associated > Plants > Peat moss > Unclassified | place: USA... | reverse complement strand
GGTGGCGCAAGTATTCCCGCACTGTTACAGACCACCAAGCGCGGCGAGTTCTTCGTACTCGACCGCCGCACCGGCAAGCCCGTGACCGACGTGGAAGAAAAACCTGTTCCGCAAGGCGCGGTTCCCGGTGACTGGACCTCGCCCACACAGCCCTATTCCACGGGCATGCCATCGCTCACGCCGGCCGACCTGAAGGAAGAACACCTGTGGGGTGCCACGCCGTTTGACCAGCTGATGTGCCGCATCGAATTCCGCAAGGCGGTCTACAAGGGCCAGTTCACGCCACCGCAGCTGAAAGACACCATCGTCTACCCCGCCTTTGACGGCGTGATCGACTGGCACGGTGCGTCCATCGATCCCTACAACAAGCTCATCATCGCCAATGCGAACTACATCCCCTTCATCATCAGCCTCGCACCGCGTGGACCAGCGGAAGCCAAGGGCCTGGTGAAACCCTGGGATGGCACGGGCAACGAACCGAAGGTCGGCGGTGGTCTCGCCCCGCAATACGGCACGCCATACGTCGGCAAGGTGCATCCGTGGCTGAATCCATTGGGCGTGCCGTGCAATCCGCCGCCGTGGGGCACGATTGCCGCCATCGATCTGGTGACCCACAAGCTCGTCTGGGAACATCCGCTGGGCACCACGCGCGACACAGGCCCGTTCGGCACGCACGTCAATGCGCCGCTGCCGACCGGCATCTTCAACATCGGCGGCAACATGACGACGCGCGGCGGCCTGGTCTTCATCGGCGCCACGGCAGACAACTACCTGCGTGCCATCGACGAGCGCACGGGCAGGGAATTGTGGAAGGCACGCCTGCCGGCCGGTGGACAGGCCAATCCGATGTCGTACTCGGTCAATGGCAAGCAGTACGTCGTGATCGCCGCAGGCGGCCATAGCGGACTGGGCACGACATCGGGTGACTATGTCGTGGCTTATACCCTGCCGTAACGATGAAGCACCGCATCCCTGTAGGAGCGTGCTTGCGCGCGACCGGATGCATCGAAACGATGATGGTTTTCGCGACAACCGGTCGCGCGCAGGCGCGCTCCTACAACATGCCGCGATCACGTGGGGAGAGGCGGCGGGGGCGGCCCTTGGCGCGACTTGATGGAGGTGAGGGGAGTGGGCGGAAAAGGCCGCGTAGCGGGGCCGGCCAGGATGGCCGGAGGCCGAGTCAGGAAACCCCGCCCGCTCCCCGTGCCCGAAGGGGCGCAAGCCATAAGACACTGAGCCGCGTAAGCGGCTCCTCCTTTCCCGAGGGACACCGCAGGCCGGAGCGACAAGGGCCGCCCCCGTCGCCTCGTGCGCCGCCACGTCTCACGCGCCGATGCGAGGCCGGGAGGCGAGCCAGCCCTGCGGAGCGAAACATTACAAGGGCTGGGTTCCTACGGAGTGCAACATCGCCGATGCGATCGGCTCTCACACCTTCGGTAGGTAAGCCTCTTTTCAACTGGCAACGCCACGTATCAAACGGTCGCGCGCAGGCGCGCTCCTACAGGGGCTCTTGAAATGGGTGGGGGTGGCCTTATGTTGGCTGTTATCGGTTGCTGCCTGCTCTGGGCAGGCGTAGCATCCGCGTCCTGAAACCGGAGTTGACCATGTCATCGTGCAAGCACGCATTGATCCACCTGCCAACGATCGCCCCATGGGCGCGTCGCGGGTGCGCGCGTGCCGTGAATGGCGGAGCCTCGTCGTAAGACGACCCCGACGCCACCGGATACCTCAAAGCACCCGCAAGGGTGCTTTTTTTTTGCCTTCGAAACCTGGAGCAACGTGCCGTGAAGAACTGCCGCGAACCCCGATCCTGATCCGTTCCGCTCACGCCAGGGGCGACGGTAAGGACTCGGGGAATGCCTCGCTCGACATCGTTATCGAGCCCCTGGCGATCCCATCAGGAACCGTTATGAGTACCCGCGACACTGTCATTCCCGTCGGCCGTTGGCGCAACCTCGGCATCATCGCCCACGTCGACGCAGGCAAGACCACGCTGACCGAGCGCCTGCTCTACAAGACCGGCACGATCCACCGTACCGGTGAGGTGCACGACGGCGCGACCACCACCGACCACATGGAACTGGAGCGCGAGCGTGGCATCACGATCGGCGCCGCAGCCGTGCGCGCGAACTGGACGCCCGAAGGCGGCCAGCCGCATCGCCTGACCCTTATCGACACACCCGGACACATCGACTTTGCCATCGAAGTGGAGCGCTCGCTGCGCGTCCTCGACGGCGCCGTGGTGGTGTTCTCCGGCGTGGCCGGCGTGCAGCCGCAGTCGGAAACCGTATGGCACCAGGCGCGTCGGCATGGCGTGCCGCTGATGGCCTTCGTCAACAAGATGGATCGCCCGGGTGCGGACTTCGACGCCACGGTGGCGCAGATGCGCGACAAGCTCGGTGCGAATCCGTGGGTGGTTGCCTTGCCCGTCGTGGAAGGCGAACACATCGTGGGTCTCGTAGACCTGGTTGCGGAACGTACGTGGCGCTTTGACGATGCGGGGCAACCCGAGGTCCACGGCTGGGACGACGACGAACGCTCCGCTCATGCGGGTGCGCGCGCCGACCTGGTGGCTTCCATTGCGGATCGCGACGAGGCCCTGGCCGAGGCGTGGCTTGCGGAACAGCCCATCGATGCGACGGCGCTGACCGCAGCATTGCGTCGCGGCACGCTGGCGGGCCTTGGCCAGCCGGTGCTGCCGGGATCGGCTTTCCGCAACGTCGGCATCGAACCGTTGCTGGATGCCTTCGTTGCATACCTGCCTTCCCCCGTGGATCGTCCTGCCGTGCTCGCACACACCGACGAAGGCGACACGATGATTGCGCCGGATGCCGGTGCGCCGCTGGCGGCGCTTGTCTTCAAGGTGGTCAACCAGTCGCATGGCCCGCTGGCTTTCGTGCGTATCTATGCAGGCCGCCTGAATGTCGGCGATGCCGTATGGCGCAGCGGTACCGATCGCGTCCAGCGCATCGGCCGCCTTGCCGTCGTGCGTGCGGACGACACGGAAGCCGTGGAGTTTGCGGAAGCAGGCGACATCGTCGCCATCGCTGGCTGGAAGGACGTCGCCACGGGCGAGACACTGTCGGATTCGCACCATCGCGTGCGGCTGGAGACGATCCAGGCGCAGCCGGCGGTGTTGTCCTGGCGTCTGTCGCCCGAGCGTTCCGCCGACCTGCTCAAGCTCGGCAACGGGCTGGCGCGCCTGGCGCAGGAGGATCCGTCCTTCCGTGTGGGCACCGATCCGGATACCGGCGAGACCCTCGTATGGGGCATGGGTGAACTTCACCTGGAAGTGATGGTGGAACGCCTGCGTCGCGAATGGGGCGTGCAGGTGCGCACCGGTTCGCCGCGCGTGGCCTATCAGGAAACACCGGCGAAGGCGTCAGGTGCGATCGAGGGCAAGCTCGCCAAGCAGACTGGTGGCAGCGGCCAGTACGCCCGCGTGGTGCTGTCCGTATCGCCGGTGGATGGCGAGGTGAACCGTTACGAGGATCGCACCACGGGTGGCGTCATTCCGAAGGCATTCCAGGCAGCGGTGGAGAAGGGCGTGCATTCGGCCCTGCTCGAAGGACCGCGAGGTTATCCGGTGGTGGGTACGGAGATCGTCGTGCTCGACGGACAGGCGCATGCCGTGGACTCCAACGAGATGGCCTTCCATCGTGCAGCGCAGCTCGCAGTGAAAGCTGCGCTGGACGTCACCGGTACCGTGCTGCTGGAACCGGTGATGCGGGTGTCGGTGAGTGCGCCGGGTACGGCGGTGGGTGATGTCCTGGGCGACCTGCAACGTCGCGGCGGCCAGATCGTCAACCTCACCGACCGGCAGGAGCGTACCGAGATCGAGGCGGATGTCGCGCTCGCCCAGCTCGATGGGTACAGCACGGCGCTGCGTTCGTTGAGCCAGGGACGGGCCTCGGCCACGGTGGCGTTCCATGCGTATCGCCCTGCCGCCGTGCAGGAGCCGGTGCGTCGGATGGCGTGAGGTGAGGGTGGATGCCCTCCTGCCGGAGGTTTCGGTGGGAGGGTGTTCATTCGCAGGCCACGGGTCGCGCGCAAGGCGCGCTCCTACAGGGGATCGGCGCGACAACCCCGCGTCAACCCATCCCCTGTAGGAGCGCGCCCTGCGCGCGACCCCTGCCTGCGCTACGCTCCAGACATGATTTGCGCTCCGAAAGCCATCATCATGCAGGGGCTCCCCACGGATTGGAGAACGTCATGCCTCTGTCCCCCGAACGTCCGCTCATGACTGGCGCCCTGATCCTCGCAGGCGGCCTCTCGTCTCGCATGGGCAGCGACAAGGCCATGCTGCAAATCGGCGGAATCACACTGCTGGAACGGACATCCCGCGTGCTTCGCGCGACAGGCGTCGATCTGGTCGTCGTCAGTGGCTCCCGGCCTGGCGGTATCCCCGATCGTTACGAAGCAGCCGGGCCGCTGGGCGGCATCGCCAGTTCGGCCCCCTTCCTCCCCGACGGCCAGTGGCTCGTGGTCCCGGTGGACATGCCGGGATTGTGCGTTCCGGCGCTCCGCCCCCTGCTCGATGCGTGTGGCCGCGCCGCTCACTGGACAGGCCATCCGATGCCATTTGCCTTCCGGCTCGACGATGCGGTAAGGAACCTGCTCGAAGACCTGATGACACGGCCGCCACGCGAACGCTCTCCGGCTACCTTGCTGTCCCGCCTGGCAGCGACAAGCCTGCCACTCGACACACTGGACACACGCTGGCTGGTCAACTGCAATACACCGGACCAATGGCGCGAGGCGACCGCATGAGAGTGCAGCTGGAAGACGACACGATCCGTGTGCGGATCGATGAAGACGAGCTCGCCGAGCTGCTGGACGATGTGGCGCTACTAGGGTCCACGGCGTTCGGCAAGGCCTTCACGATGCGCTATGCGATCGATGCGACGGGGCGCGATACCTGTGTGCTCGACGGCACGGCGCATGAGTGGACGCTCGAAATACCACGGGTTCAGCTCTTGGCCCTGAAAGAACGCCTGCCCAGCAAGGACGGGCTGGTATTCGATATTCCAGGCCTGGATACCGTGGCGACGAAGGTGCTCTTCGACGTGGACGTGAAAGACAGCCTTCGCCGCCGCAAGGGATAACGTGTAGGAGCGCGCCTTGCGCGCGACCGGGTTTTCGCGAAGAGCGGTCGCGCGCAAGGCGCGCTCCTACAGGGGGATTCGCTCGGGATGTGAGTACACGTTGAATCGCCCCGGCCGCGCAAAGCCGACCAGTGTGACCCCGCAGCTGTTCGCCAGTTGCACCGCAAGCGCCGTCGGTGCCGAGATCGCCACCAGCACGGCCATACCCGCCATGGCCGCCTTGGTCACCATTTCATAGCTCGCGCGGCTGGTGATGAGTGCGAAGCCTGCCTGCGAATCGATGGACGCGGCGAGCATGGCGCAGATGAGTTTGTCGAGGGCGTTGTGGCGGCCGACGTCTTCGCGGCTCAGCACGATGTTGCCTTGTGTATCGACCCATGCGGCGGCGTGGACGGCACCGGTGAAGGCATTCACCGGCTGATGCGAGCCGAGGGTTTGCAGGGCTTGCTGGATGACCTTGGCATCCAGGGTGGGGCCCCCGTTGACTGCAGGGGGCTGGCGAATGACGTCTTCCAGTTCTCGCGTGCCGCAGATGCCGCAGGCGGTTCGGGCGGGGAGGGTTCGGTCGGTCGGGGCGCACGCGAGGCGCGCTCCTGCAGGCAACGTGATGTTTGCCGTGATGCCTTCCAGTAACTCGGTGATAGCGATGGTGATGTGGTCCGTTGACGTCACCAGGCCTTCGGTCAGTGCGAAGCCGCGTGCGAAGTCCTCAAGGTCCATCGGTGAGGCCATCATCACCGCGAACGGACTGCCGTCGAGGTGGATGGCGACGGGAACTTCCTCGGCGAGACGGTCGATGGCATCGCCGCCCTGGCCGGCCTCGTAGCGCCGCATCGAACGCGTGGCGCAGCCGGGCGGCGGGGGGCCATCATGCATGCGAGGGCTTCCTGCGCGGATTACCGGGTGGAAGCGTCGAGGCGACGATGCGCACCGGTACGGACTTGTAGGTCGGGGTGCCCGACGCCGCATCGTGGTTTTCCAGCGAGATGAGTGCGTTGCCCTCGGGGTAATACATCGCCACCGAGCCTTCCGCGATGTCATAGGCCACGGCGGTGAACCCTCGTACCGAGCGTTCTTTGCCGTCGGCGATGTTCGCTCCCGTTGCATGGATGTCGATACGGTCGCCGTGTTTCAGGCCGCGTGCTGCAAGATCCTGCTTGTGCATGAAGACGACATCGCGCCGTCCGCTCACACCGCGGTAACGATCGTTGAGTCCGTAGATGGTCGTGTTGTACTGGTCGTGCGAACGAATGGTGGTCAGCATCAGGCCGCCACCGTCGCCGGTTTCATCTTCTTCCAGTCCTGCTGCCAGCAGGAAATGCGCCCGTTGCTCGGGGGTGGCCCAGTCCCGCTCGCTGGCGGCGACGCGCAGGCGGAAGCCGCCCGGCACGTTCACGCGCTTGTTGAAGTCGTAGAAGATGGGAAACACCTTTTCGATATCGTCGCGGATGAGGTTGTAGTCGCCAACCAGGCGATCCCAGTCCACCCGGGTCGCCGGCAGGGTAGCCTTCGCGATGCCGGCCACGATCCATGGTTCGGAACGCAGGAACTCGGACGCCGGCTTCAGCGATCCCATCGAGGCGTGCACCATCGACATGGAGTCTTCCACTGTCACCGCCTGCGGGCCCGTCGCCTGTTCGTCCAGTTCGGTGCGACCAAGGCAGGGCAGGATGAACGATTCCTTCGCCAGCAGCAGGTGCGAGCGATTGAGCTTGGTGGCGATATGCACGGCCAGGTCGAGCTTGCGCATGGCCTCGAAGGTTTCTTCCGTATCGGGCATCGCCACGGCGAGATTGCCACCCAGGGCGATCATGGCCTTCGAGCGGCCTTCGCGAATGGCGAGCACGGCGGCAACGGCATCGTGACCGTGCTCGGTGGGCGGCTCGAACCCATAAGTGCGGCGGATACCGTCGTTCAGTTCCGCATTGGGCTTCTCGGTGATGCCCACGGTGCGATCGCCCTGCACGTTGCTGTGTCCGCGCAAGGGGCATATGCCGGCACCGGGACGGCCGATGTTGCCGCGAAGCAGGAGCAGGTTGGCGATCTGCTGTACGTTTTCCGTGCCGTGCTTGTGCTGGGTGATGCCCATGCCGTAACAGATGATGACGTTGTTCGCCTTCGCATAGATGTCGGCAGCCGTTTCGATCTGTTCCTGCGTGAGGCCGGACTTGCGCTCGATATCCGCCCACGACGTGCCGAGCACGTCGGCGGCGAGTGCGTCGTAGCCCAGCGTGTTGTCCCGGATGAATTCGTGATCGAGCACGGGAGGCTCGCCGAGGGTGAGCGCAATGGCGTCCGTCTCGATCAGGGTCTTCATCATGCCCTTGAGCACGGCCACGTCGCCGCCGATCTTCACCTTGTAATAGGTGGAGGCGATGCGCACCGAGCGTCCGGTCAGCATCTCGGTGGGATGCTGCGGCGAGGTGAACCGCTCCAGCCCGCGCTCGGGCATCGGGTTCAGCACCACGATGGGCACGCCGCGCAGCGAGGCCTCGCGCAGGGTGGAAAGCATGCGCGGATGATTGGTGCCGGGGTTGTGGCCGATGCAGAAGATCGCATCGCATTGCGCGAAGTCGTCCAGCGTCACGGTGCCCTTGCCGGAGCCCACCGACTTCGGCAGGCCCACGCTGGTGGCCTCGTGGCACATGTTGGAGCAGTCCGGGAAGTTGTTGGTGCCGTATTCGCGGACGAACAGCTGATACAGGAAGGCCGCTTCGTTGGAGGCACGTCCTGAGGTATAGAACTCCGCCATGTCCGGATCGGGCAGGGCACGCAGTGCCGCGCCGATGCGCTGGAAGGCCTCGTCCCAGCCGATTGGCCGGAAGGTGTCGCTGTCACGGTCGTAGGCCATGGGGTGGGTAAGCCGCCCCAGCCCCTCCAGGGTGTAGTCGGTCAGCTTCCATAGATCGCTGACGGTGTTCTTTGCGAAGAACTCGGGCTTCACGCGCTTGGCGGTCGCTTCCCAGGACACGGCCTTGGCGCCGTTCTCGCAGAATTCGAAGGAGGAGGTTTCCTTCGGATCGGGCCATGCGCAGCCGGGGCAGTCGAACCCGTGCGGCTGGTTGACCTTGTGCAGGGCGATGGACTCCCGGGCGATCGCCATCTGGCCGCTGAGAGCGCGGGCCACGGCGCCCAGGGCCCCCCAGCCGCCGGCGGGGGCGTCGTATTCCTCGATACCGGGGACTTCTTTCTCGCTCATGGCGGGCGCTCGGTCGGTCGTCGGAAAGCTGATTCTACGCCGCGCGCCGTGAGCATGAAGTCGGCCCACGGGTTCTTTCACACCTCCTTGGCGGCCGCTCGGCCAACCTCCGCGCGCTCGCGCCCCTCCCCAGGCGCCCGGAACGACCCACGGTGAACCTGTCCAAGCTCGAGGCCGTATCGCACGGCCAGCCGCCGTCGCGCGGCCTGCCACTCGGTGACCTGCGTGGTTTTGCGCGGGTCCGCGCCGATGCGGCCCTGGCCTGTCTCGCCATTGATCGCGAGGCGGGATTACTGCGTCCGTCACACGACGAGCGCGACCTGCTGAGCCTGCATGTCGATGGCGAGGTGGAGTGGCAGCAGGCTTACGTGCCAGGCACCAACGTGCTGGAGACCACGGGACGTCGCGAGGGAGCGGAGCTGCGTGTGGCGGATTTCATGCCGCTGACGGAATCACGGTCGGGCCAGCCGCTACCGAAGGGCCGCTTCGTCCGTATCGTGACCTGCACCGAAGGCGATATCGCGTTCCGCCTGGTGTGCGCCGCAGGGATCGAAGGTCGTCCCGCGACGTCTGCACGAACCACGCAGGGCTGGTACGTTGCCTGCTCGCAACCGATGGGCGTGGGCGCCGACGTGGCTGCGACGAAGGTTCGTCTGGGCGAGGGCGAGAGTCTTGTGCTCGTGATATCCAACGAAGCGGTTCAGGGCGGTGAAACCCTGCTGGCCGATGCGTTGCATGGTCTTGGCGATACGATCCACTACTGGAGCTGGTGGAGCGATCGCTGCCGCTACCGGGGTGAGGACGCCGAGGCGAAGCTGCGCGAGGCGCTGTCGATCAAGGCGGCCTGTGGAGAGGCTGGCATGCTGGTGGAAGATCCCGGGGTCCGTTCGTTTGCTCCGGCCCCGTTGGGCGATGTAGCCCGGGCGGCGGCCTTGTTCCTGGAACTGGGCTATCGCAGCGAATGCGCCAGCCTGCTGGCCCAGGTCGCGCAGGCGAGCCACGCGGATGCCTTTGGCCGTCGTCCGTCCGACGAGATGTTCTACGACACGGTGCGTGCCTATGCGGAGCGTTACGGACGCGCGGCGTTGCCATCCTGTGTCGCGTTGCCGGACGACACGCCGACACGGATGGCCCGGTAAGCGCGGTGCATTGTTGACGCAAAGGCATGACACATATGCCGTCCAGGCCATCGCAGCGGCATAGGGAAGGCGTCACCATGGGCGGCGGTCAACTTGCGGAGTAGCGACAATGAAAGTGACATTCCTTGGATTGGGTGGCATGGGCCGGCGTATGTGCGCCCGGCTGATCGCCGCGGGCCACGAGGTGACGGTCTGGAACCGCACCCGTAACGACGAGATCGAGGCTTCGGTGCGTGGAGCGGCCTGGGCTGCTACGCCGCGCGATGCGGTCAAGGGCGCGGAATTCGTCATCGCGATGCTGACCGATGACGTGGTGTCGAAACATGTCTGGATGGATGCATCCGACGGTGCGCTTCATGGCATCGCATCCGACACCATTGCGATCGATAGCTCGACGCTCTCACCTGCCTGGATTCGTGAGCTTGGCGAAGCGGCGGCCGCACGGCATGTCCGCTTTATCGAAGCACCGGTCTCCGGCAGCCTGCCCCAGGCCGAGGCAGGGCAGCTGGTGTACCTCGTCGGCGGTGACGAAGATACCTGCGCGGCCACGGCCCCGTTGCTCCTGCACATGGGTTCCACGGTGAAACGGGTGGGCCCGCTGGGCTGTGGTGCGCTGACGAAGCTGGCGACGAACACCATGCTCGGTGTTCAGGTGACGGCGCTGGCGGAAATCAGCGGCATGCTGTCGAAGGCCGGTGTGGATGCGGCCCCCATTTTCGACGCCATCGCAGCCACGCCGGTATGGAGCGTCATCGCCGGGCGCATCATGGCGTCCATCACGGCGGGTGACTTCAAGCCGATGTTCCCGGTCAGACTGATCGACAAGGATTTCAACTACACCGTAGCCGAATGCGGATCGGCGTCCGATGCGCCGACGATTGCCGCGGCCCGCGACGTGTTTGACCGTGCATTGGCCGAAGGCATGGGCGATCTGCACATGACGGCGGTGGTGAAGTTGTTTGCAGAGATTCCGCCGGCCGGTAAATAACCTGCACCCTAGCTTTTGTAGGAGCGTGCCTTGCGCGCGACCGGTTATCGCGGAACGAAGATGTTTCCGCCACGCCTGTCGCGCGCAAGGCGCGCTCCTACAGGTAACGGGCGGTCAGGCGGCCAGGGACACGCCCGCCGCGAGGGCGTCGAAGTACTCGCGCGTGAGGCGTAACTGGGTGGCCGCGTCTTCGGCGCGGTTCACCACATGGCGGAAGGCCGCGTTTTCAGGGCGGTCCTTCGCATACCAGCCCAGGTGCTTGCGCGCGATGCGCACGCCCATCACCTCGCCGTAGAACGCGTAAAGGTGTTCGAGGTGGCCGACGAGGATGTCGCACACCTCGGTGGCCGTGGGTTCCGCGAGGTAACCACCGGTTTCCAGGTGATGCGCGATCTCGCGGAAGATCCACGGTCGCCCCTGCGCACCACGGCCGATCATCACCGCATCGGCACCGGTGGCCGCGAGCACTTCGCGCGCCTTGGCCGGCGTGGTGATATCGCCGTTGGCGAGCACGGGAATGCCGATGCTGGCCTTCACGGCGGCGATGGTCTCGTATTCGGCGTCGCCTTCGTATTTATCGGCCCGCGTGCGGCCATGCATGGCAAGGGCGGCGATACC
>Ga0116228_10005765_pt1 | contig 11052 bp, 9 predicted proteins | sample S1TSphfallax_2_FD_89694 | JGI IMG/M metagenome (GOLD analysis project Ga0116228, IMG submission 89694) | Host-associated microbial communities from peat moss isolated from Minnesota, USA - S1T2_Fc - Sphagnum fallax MG | ecosystem: Host-associated > Plants > Peat moss > Unclassified | place: USA... | reverse complement strand
GCCTCAAAATGGGACTGAAGATCTATAGTTGGTGTATAGGAGGAAGAGCATGCTTTGTAGAAGGCAGGGGCATTTGGATGGTAAATGGTAACATGAGCAATGCAACATCTAAGGTGTCTATTAAATGTGGATGTTTTATGAACATAAATCTCATTTGACTCTCTTACAAAATTTCTTTTGGTCTAGTTTTCCAAATGCACAATATTTCTGATTCTTGATCTCCATTACAGAGTGAGGTGAAACATATGAATGATTTTCTAGTCGCCTAACCTTGTGCAAGAAGTTAAGACAGCATGTGTATTATGAACTGATGAGGATCCAAACACATGCACAATGTGCATGATGGAGTGCACTTGCAACACACATACAAGGGAATCAGCTTGGATCTACCTGCTATTATCATGTCTCTTCTTCAGCAGTTCTGGAATGACAGAAAGCCTACTTGGACCTGTGTGATTTGTCATGCATGACTTCTGTCTTGTTGTAATCATTTCGAAATCAATAGTAGAGTGAGTTTGCTCTATGTTAGAGCCTAACATGTGCGTGATCATTAAACTTTGAAAGTACACAATTGTCATAGAGTGTAATTTTGGACAAGAAAATGTTTCAACAAATATGCAACATAGGAAGTAGATACTTAAAAAAGAAAGTGAAGGTCGAAAACACTTTATCTCTCTATGTACACCCATTGTTTGCGAATCCACCCAAGATCATCTTTGACAGGAAGGTTCCATTAACATGCAAATAGTTTGCTGAGGCTTATGGGCTGTGTAGCATCAGGCCATTTCCCAAAAAGTTGAAACTTTGGTTAGATTATAGAGGAGGAGGTTTTGGAGTTGTTTGGACCTTTTACCAACAAAAATGGCTATCACTATAGTTTTAACAACAATCTAGAGTTGGTGAAGCACATTGAAGAACTATGGATGATCACCCATCAATGCACAAAAATGCCAACCATGTGAATAATCAACAAAGCCTTAGCTCAAGGCATTGTTTGTGAGAGGAAAAATCACCATGTAGATTGGGTTGTGTTTGTAGAGTGGACAATCAAGGATCAACTTCAAAGAATAAACTTGTTTGAGATAGGACAAGCTAGAACTGAGAAAGGGGGTGTGGAAGAAAAGGATGTGGAATTAAAGGACAATGCAATGCCATCGCTGTTAAAGGTTGTGTACTAAGTCCCGGTGCACAAAGGTGTTTCACAAGGTGCAAAGGGGCAAGAAATTGAGGGTTTCACGAAAGGGCAAGAAATTGAAAATGGCAAAAAATGCTCTTAATTTTAAGGGAGGAGTCTTCTAAAGTGGAGACATCTTTTTTTTCTCTTCTGAAATGCAAAGATGAATGTAAAGTAGATTTGTTGGTACATATTGTGCATGTTAAAAATCGTCAAAAGTTAATTGATGATGCAAATGTTAAGCTCCTAGAATTATAACTTGCATTAGATGTTCAGAATTTGGTTCTAAAGAACTTGGAAACATTTGTAGAAATTAAAACAAAGTCTATGCAAATGGTTAAAATGGTCAAAGGTATAGGGGCATTACAACGTAAGTGTGGTTCTCAAGCTCGTATGGTGGAACCCTTTAGAGGTTTACGAGCAAAAGGGCATGTAGAGGAAAATGCAATGTTGAAGAAATATGTTATTGCCAAAGAGGCATGGTTTGCAGTAAATGAAAGGAGCAACAAATGCAAGTAGCAAGTAGCTATTCTTTGTCATCAAATTGGTGTCATGCAACGTGGAGGGGAAGAACCAACCATAAAGCCTTTCCTGGTATGTTATAATGCCAATAGTGATTTGATACAAAAGGTCAAACTGTCATAATTTCCATTTGTTCATTTTGTTGTCAAGGTTTTGATCCAGCTTGGGATTACAAGGTTTTGTTTTGCAACCATGCATACCATTCTTGATGTGCCATGGCACATTCCAATTCCTCTTATAGATGCATGGAAAAGAATTGCAACCAAAAGCTTCACCCAAATCGGTGGAAATTGAGTGGAATCAGAAAGCCTACATTTGAAAATGCAACAAAAAATGGTGTTCACATGGGAAAAGGTAAGCTACTACCTTAATCTATGGTGTCTTGTAACAGTTCAAGCTTTTCATTGGGATGTGTCCAAGATACATGGGTCTTTAAAATGCTCAATTCCTTGCAAATCTAATGTAAGTCTCCAAGTTAAAATCCTTCAAAATTCAATCCATTGAACTCATGTAGCTAGGTTTAACAATCCAATAATCTAGAAGTCCTATTATGTTCTTTTGTAATTAGTCTGGATGTGGTGTCAAAAGTTATTTTTTCATAGTCCCCAATTGTTCATGTTCATATAATTATGTTGTTAATCCATCTATGAAGAATTTTTCAAAGTCCATGTAATCCAAAATTGTCCCTTCAAAGTCCCCATTCCATTCATATAATTATTTAGTGCATTTTGTTCTATTTTGAGTTTAAATAGAATCCAAAACTATCTCTTCAAATTGCTTGCGCTCCCTTCATATTTCATTTAATCCATCTATGTTCTACTCTAAGTTCATAGAATCTAAAATAATCTCTCCAAAATCCTACATTCCATTCATATTCCACTCTGAATCCATCTATGTTGTCTTCTAAATCCCTAAGGTCCAAGATTGTTTCTTCACAATCCATCTATGTTTTATTCTAAGTCCATAGAATCCAGAATTGTCTCTCTAGAATCTGGCACTCCATTCATATTCCATCTAGATTGTTTTCTAAGTCCATAAGGTCCAAAATTGTCTTTTCAAAATCCCTCTGCTCCCTTCATATTCCATATTAAATCCATCTATGTTCTATCCTAAGTCCCTAGAATCTAGAATTCTCATTTCAAAATCCCACATTCCATTCATATTTTATTTTTAATCCATCTATGTTGCCTTCTAAGTCCATAAGGTCCAAAATAATTTGTCTCTTCAAAGTCCATGTGCTCTATTCATATTCTATTATGAATCCATCTATGTTTTTTTCTAAGTCCCTAATTTCCGAGGTTTTTCTTTTCAAAGTCCCCACTCCATTGATATTCTATCCATGCAATTCACTTATGTTGTAGATTTTAAGTCCAAAGTGTCCAAAATTCTCCGAAGCCAAAGTCCATTCTCATTCATATTTTGTCCATAGTTAATATTTTTATTCTTAGTTCATGATTTCCAAAAATATATGTTCAAAGTTTCTTGAGGTACAACAAAGGCAATATCATGGTCTTAAAAGTTTATAACTAACAAATTTGTGAGAAAATTAAACTTTGGTTGGGTTCTTGTAGAACCACTTCAAACTTCCATGTCTTTTTTTGTTATCAAGCAGGAAAAGTGCCACCTTTCCTGACCAATCAAGTTTGAAATAGTAAGCCCATCTATAAGGAATATCATGTTAATTCTTGAACATGGACAATTGTGGACCTTCAGGAGGTGACATCCCCTATTTGTAGGGCCAAAGTGCATGTAGTACTGGCAATCCAAATATAAGCAGATAAACATTTTCCTTCGCAACAAGCTCGAAAAAGAGACATCAAGAAGGCATTAAATATGCCTCATGTCGCAACCCCACTTTTGGAAGAGTGTGAGGATGACACTCACACTCCCGAAAATTTCAGAGTTCGATTGCAGGGGTCAAAAACACCTTGCCTTGAGACGTTTTTCATGTCATTGGAAAGCTATTGAAGTGTAGATGTCGAAACTGGCATCACATGAGCCATTTGAACATCTATAACACAAGTTATGGCAAAAAGAAGGGTTGGGAGTCAAACTGGCAATTTGACTCCCGACCACTAAAAGTCGGGAATCGACCCGACCCCGGTGTGTGCAGATGGAGTGCGACACATTGTTGGAAAGCTCTCAACAAGAGCTACAAGTTTGCTTCAAACCTCATCCCAATCCAAGGTTTGAGCAAAGAGTTATGAACTCACAAAGTTTCGGGAGTCCAAACCGAGACAATTTCGGGACTCCTCCTTGGGAGTCCCAGGACAAAAAGCCATTCGGATGTGGGTGCCATGGAGTAATGTAGAGAATACTATATGGGGGAAGGTGGTGGCTTCCCCCGAGTCCAGGCCGTGGTGAATTTTGTGAGTCTAGAGTTGCCCATGGCTTGTCCTAGCACCAAGGGTGCTCTAGAATGCGAACTAACCAACTTGTTGGTTGGTTTGATGCAGGTTCAAGTGAGTAACTAAAGCTTATCCCTCATCTTAGTCCCATCCCGGAGCTTCAGCACGCCCCTCTACCCCTTTTAGTGTTGAGAGCTGGGAGCGTGCCTTCAAGTCCCCACAATTCCGTTGTTTTAGAAACTAAGGCCCATCTTGGGCCTAACTTGGGACTTGGGAGCGCATCACCTCAAGTGGTTATGGGCATGCAATTGGAAAATAATGTGGAGGATGTCACACAATCTAAATCTGAAAAGTTGGAAGAAAGGAATATAGCTACAACATCTGGGCCAAGCAAAGGTCTTGACATTGAGGTAACAATGCCATGCAATAATGTTGGTTTTCTAGCAAAAACATTTAAGAACCAAAAGTAGCTATTGCTAAAAGGCGTTCCATAGCTAAAAACATGAGAATAATAGCTATAGCCAACAAGGGATGACCCAAGCATAAATGAAAATGTGGATTCCAAAGGTAATCGATATTCTACCCCTATGTTTTGGCCCATGATAGTTGAATGAAGTTGTAACTTTCATTAATTTTCTATGTTATTTATACATTGTTAGAATTTTTTAGATGGAGCAATATGCCATGATTAGGTTTTGGGCTTCCATTTATCTATGAAACTAGGTTGGCAAGTGGACAAAAGCTTTATTTTCTTCATAACATCAAGATAGTTTGAAGTTTTGTCTATGGTTTTTGGGGAGATATATTATTCCCATAGAGGAGGTAGGATATTTTATACTTGTGAGCTCTCGCATGATGTTTCATTGTGTTATAGGTGCTTCTAACACTACAATAGAAATAATAGAATGGACCAAGCCTATAACTATGTTGCATGAGCTTTTTGGATTGGCTATTAGTTGGGGAATACAAACATAATACCTCATCTAAATGATCATTCCATCAAATCATTTGGATTTGGATATGTTACATATAACCAATGAACTTGGGCACTGAAAAAGCTAAGTGGGATTATTAAGCTATTCTAAACTAGGAAAGGAAAAGGAAATACCTGCACAATATGCCGGTTGCATAATGTATGCCAATGTTGTGTTGTCAAAAATTATTCCAGCCCCATATATTCTGGTATTGTAAACACACTCATCAATGATATATTGATATTGTTTACTATGAGATTTTGTAACTCCATAATATAATGTTGTCTATATTCCCCAACTCCTTATCAAATGTAAAACTGCCAACATTTCTACCATTTCCAGCCAAAAGTAGGGAATCCCCATTTCTAAAATAACCTTTGAAGTTTAATTCTATGTATTGTGTGTGGAAAAATGTCACTTACTAAATTCAGAAAATGGGATCATATAGAATATCAAGTTCCATATCCACTAATGATAAGAATGTTGCCTCCATTACTCTCACCTTGGAAGTAGGGTAAACCCATTTGGAGTGAGACCTTGGGTAGCTAACTATGACAAAAATATTACAATTTCATTCATTTGAGTTAAATTGCAATGTGCCATTTCAACATAATGTTTGCAAAACTTGGGCATTCTATTTGTTTGTTTGTCTTGAAACAATAGTTCTACAATACTTCGAAATAATATTGTCTGTCTTGGGAAAACAATTCTCCAAAACTTGGAAACAATATTGTCTATCTTGAAATAATAGTTTTACAATACTTGGAAACATTACTATCTATCTTGGGACAACAATTCTATAGTACTTGGAATCCCAAGTCAACATTGTTATTGATTCCTTCCTAACTTGATAGCTTTAGACTTCCAAGTTATATTCCAATTCATTTTTGCCAATGTTTAGTAGTTCACATAGTATTATGATTTCAACTTTTGAAACAATTTTTTTTTTGGTGTTTGTTATGTTAGTTTCTACTAGTAGAATCTTTACCTTCTAGATGGTACTAACTACAATTGACGTGACAATCTCCAACATAATTCAAATACTACCCAAGCTTGTGTATCGAATGTGTTCGATGTTGATACTCTGCCTCCTTTTGATACTTTGCATTTTGCAAATCCTATGGTTCAAAGAAAACACCCAAAATATGGGAAACAATAGCAGGTCAAACTAGTGGTAAATATAAACAAAAGCAACCTATATTGTACAATTTTGACCAAACTTTCAAATCACCAAAACTTGCAAATTGCAAATTGAACTCTTTGATTGCCTTGATGTTGAATCCTCCAAAGACTAGGACTTTACCCAAAACTTTAAAGTCAAAGATCTATGCCTTCTATATTTGGCTCCAAGTTGTGTCATGGACTACCATAGAATGTCATGGAAACTACTAGATAAGCAAAATGCTTGTCATGAGAGGTGTACTCACTAGGATGGCTAGTTGGATTTAAAGCTGCTTGGGTTCCCTTAAACCCAATGGGCAAGGCACGAAAGGTAGGTGGCCTTGTTACACCATCCAAGGAAGCACTAGCCAAGCTCCTTGAATACTTCTTCTGCATCACCCATGTTTTATACAATTTTGGGCCACACAAATTGAATTTGGCTCAAGAAGTCTAATCCCATTATGTATAGCCACTGTGCCTAGCCTTGGAGCACAACCTACACTCCACCATGCCCCCCACCCATCCCTGGCTCCCCCACTTGCAATGTCTATTAGCGAACAAAATCATGTCTTGAATGAAAATGGTAGAATGATGAAGTATCTCAAGAAATGGGACGCATTGATGTTTCAATTGATTTGCATGCATTGTGTGCTAGTGCCTTGAGATGTCCACATTTGCTTGTGTAGTAGTCAAAGATGTGAACTAATGCAAGGTTGCTACAATCCTTGAGTTTCTTTTGAAAAAATTCAAACATGACAAAAGATTTGTAAGTCAAACATGATAGAAAAAAAATAGCATGCAAGAATTGGTTGATAGTAGGGGTACCTTGGTGCCAAGAGGAATATCCATAGGGAGTGATGGAATGGGACCGTGATACTTGACAATTGTAAGCCACAAATGACAATCAATGAGGTGCAAGTGTAAAAGCTTTCCTATATGCCTTAGACTATGGCTGCTTTTACTAATGTCATTCATGGAACCTACCTGCAACATCCCACAATACAAGCAATAACATTCAAACTCATTCCTTCCCCTTGTGAAAGAAATTGAGTAAGTCTCATATTTCTTTGACAATATTTCACTTTTTTCATATGTCTAGTTTTTGTGTGGGATTTACTTAGCTTTTAGAAAGGTAAGGAATAAAGAAATGAATGAATGAGTGAATAAATGAATGGGGTACCTATAGGATGTAAGGAGTTGTTGGTAGGCTATGGAGTTGAAGCAAAAAGTGAAGATTAGGCAAGAAGTGTGCACCCACCACATTCATATCCATATCCAAAAGCTTATTATGCACTCTTTGCTTCCAATTCTTATTGTCACCACATTAAATAGTTGTATTATAATAATCAATGGCAACAAGTGATACATATTCATGCATACATGTGTCAACCTTAATAACACACAATCTGATAAACATGGACAATACAAATGTAATCAATGCACAATATACACATCATACACACTACAAGTTGCACTTCCATTAAAATGAAAACTTGAATCCCATGTGTAAGTGTCAAATGCAAAGGATCCAAGCTTTATATGTTTCAAAATCCAAAGCAACTAAAACTTGCATAATACCATGTAACACTTGAATAATTTGGCAAGGTGAACATAGGGTCATTGACTACAACTTTGTGGTTAGAAGGTAGCATAGGGAATTTAATGGATTTGACATGGGACACATGCATAAACATTGTTGGAGAGTTTCACAAAAAGACATAATTATTAATACTTGACCCCACTTTTGATAATATGTTTCTGCCATAGCAACATTTCCTTCTTTGAATTTTGGTTTCCATGAGTTTATAAAATCCTTTGCCACAATGTGTATAGGTAGGGTGCAAAGCACAAGATAAAAATCAACATCCTCTTCATTGCCTTCTTTGGTGTTGACTACAAAATTATCACCAACCTCCAAACAACTGGCTAGATATTCACCACATTCACCCACTTGATCCCATCCATCTTCATATGTACCAGATTGAATAGCAGAACAAACATAACTTGGATTGTTGGAATTCAACAATTCCACATCCCAAGATTTATTAGTCTAGGCCAAATTCACGCATGTTGTGAAATTGCCATCCAAACAGTGGCAATAGAAGCAAGCAAGATCTTTCTTGAATAACTTGTTAACATCACTACTTCTAATAGATTGAACTGAGTGGATGTCTCAACTTCCTTTAATGGTGTCACAAGTGTAAGTGGTCTATTGGTCAACATTTGATTTCTTCACATGCTAAAAAGTGTGAGTTATTATCCTCCTTTCTCTTATATAAAAAATCCTTGCCTATGAACTCTAGTGCTTGTGCAAAAGTGTAACCACATCTTCTGCATTTTGTAATTTAGGTCTAGAAACATCTAGTTGTGATTGTTGAATGAATCTTTTTAGCATAGATCCAGCACCATCATGAGGCCCATTACCATGACCTATGCCAAAGAAACTCCACAATAGGCTACACCCCCTAGTTAAATATGGGTAACGACTTACAAAAAGCCACGGAGTTTTGGTCTTGAATTGTGAAGAGCAACCATTTGACCACATGTAGTGGTGTTTGGTTTGAAACCCACTATCCACCATGTTTTCCCAATGCAAAAGCAAACAATGTTGAACAAAATAATTATCGTGGGTCTTATCATCATTGATATAGAAGTGGTATTTCATTAATACCTTAGAATCCTCATCATTTGAAATTGGGTTTGGATTATGCCATCAGGTTATGTGCATTAAAATTGTTACCTGGTACCTATGACAATGCATATTTTGCACTTCATTTTGGATCTCGAAAGTGTATTTTTTTGAGAAGTCAATCACTAACAATTGTGTCACTATAAAAGCCCCTCAAACAATTTTTGAATTGGATGTCTTGTCAACGAGCCACAAAATTGTGGCGTACAAAATGTTGCAACTTTGGCTTCAAGTATTGGATGAAGTTAGTAGATGATGTGGTCTTGTAAACAAATGTCAATTTTTTCTTCTCCTCCCCTTTCTTGGTCATAATTTTTTCAAGAGAGAAATGTTTTCAATTCACAAGATGTCCAAATGACCCTTCTTCCTCCATTGGACAAAATGGGAGGTTTTCAACCTGACAATTATCACACTCATTTAATAAACATTCCCTGGCATGCCATTCTAAGAACTTGTCACAAGGGTAGATTATTGATTCCCATAAAACAATGAGCCATGCGTATGTAGTAGAGCTACCCATACATGCATCATAACCTTTAGTACCAGCAATAGATGCACATATCTCTTCACAATCATAGTCACATTGTGATTGTGAATGGATACAAAAACTTGTGCACATGTAATTCAAATTTGTTTACAATTCATCCAACTCCACATGGTAGATACAACAACATACATTTCTTTCTTCATCTTCTTCACAAAAAAAAGCATGAATGAATCAAAGGCCCTTTGTCCAATGATAATTTTTGGATGTGCCTTTTTGAAGCGTAAATAAAACTATGTCTACATAAAACCCCATAATCCATAATAAGTCTAAAACATTCCTTAACAAGTCCACCATAATCACTGCCTAGTCCACTTATAGTCCACAACAACAAACTAATTTGGACTAATACTCCAATGTTAATCCATTAGATAGTAAAGTCAATCCAATGTCCAACTATAATTTAGAAGTCCACTATTAATCCATTGTTAGTCCACTATTAGTCCATAACAACAATTAGTCCATCATTAATCCACTATAATCCTTTACAAATCTTCAACATTACTTAACAACCATTAATCTAGTTTTAGTCCATTATAACTCCACCATAAGACCACAACATCCATTGGAAGCTCATTAATCCTATATTAGTCCAATCCTAATCCATAGTGAATCCATTATAAGTCCACAACAATAGTTAGTCCAATACTAATCCATTATTAATCCATTGCAAGTCCACATGATTAATTAGTCTTTTATTAGTCCACCAAGAAGCGCCATTGCAAGTGCCAATGAATCTTATTTAGTCTTCTATTAATCCACCAAGAAACCATAGTGGTCCACTAGAAATCACCAACACTATCAATCCCTTGTTAATCCATAACACTTGTAACTCCATAATCCAGAATTGAAGTATGGACAAATTTAAAACAAAAACTTAAAATGCAACTTGAAATGTTTTTATTCACTTGTGATTCCATTAAGAAATGGGTCGATTTTTCATCATGTATGTTGGAAGGGGCCTATTTGCTTTCGTGTCACTTTCTTTTTGTTAAGATTAATCCTGGTCTTTGCAACCCACCAAGCTTGCACAACAACTATTGTGGCAATGTTTAAACAATAAATCCTTTGTTTCCTTCTAGAAAAAGTCCATGAAAAAATGAAAGTATAGTTCATGTGCCTACGACGTTCTATTACTAAGGAGAAATTACAATGGTGAACACCTAGAACACAAGCCTTCTGTTTAAAAGATGTGCTACTTTCAGTAGAGTTTACTACATTTGTCAACAATGCATGTTTAGTAACAATTTTGAAGATGTACAAGGATTCTTCACATCACCTAGGGTTGACATGAGGCCATTGATAATTTCTCTTTAAACGACAACTAGTTTTGAATCTAACTATTTATGGACTCTAGAATCAACAACAATAGGATTTGTAAACACCTTTTCATCACATATGTCTTTGAAATAGGTCTAGGAAAAACATACAATGCTTTCTTAATGGACTGCATAATGTCATGTGTAATTTTCTTCACTTTTCATTTTCCCACCAATTCCTCACATGGTTTTAGGGATTGATGAAGGGTGTTTATTTTTGCTTTCATAACATGTATTTGAGTTCAATGTGTATGTTGTCTCTCATCATTTTTCTGTCACCTCTCCACAATTCTTCGTTGTTTTTGTTTTTGTAATTCCTCT
>Ga0116228_10005764_pt1 | contig 11052 bp, 10 predicted proteins | sample S1TSphfallax_2_FD_89694 | JGI IMG/M metagenome (GOLD analysis project Ga0116228, IMG submission 89694) | Host-associated microbial communities from peat moss isolated from Minnesota, USA - S1T2_Fc - Sphagnum fallax MG | ecosystem: Host-associated > Plants > Peat moss > Unclassified | place... | reverse complement strand
TCAAATGGGCCAATCATTATGGTTGGCTAAAAAAAATTGTTTATTTTATTGGTGTTCTTGCCAAGCCCAATTACCTATGTAAATTTGTTAGCTTGAAAGAAATTTTAAATTACTTTCCAATGCTTTTCATCCAAAATTCATTGTAGTCCAAGCCTTTTTACCATAATCTTTGAAATAAGCTTATACAAACACATTATAACAACAACAAAACCAAACCACACAATGTAAGGATTTTTTTGAGTTGAAGAGCTTTATCATTTTCAATTTCAGGTATGAGTAATCGGAATTGGTACATGGGGGATTTTTTGGAATCCTTCATATGGTCGTCCATGGACCATTCCAAAGACAATTAAAAAAAATAACTACCTCATTTTCATGCCTGCTTATTTCATTTCTTTTTTAATGACTTCCGTTTCCTATTAACTTTCATAATAACTATCTCTCACCTTTCCTAATAATTACCTCCATATATGATTTTTTTTTTAACATGTGTCTTTTTATGTCCATGAAATGTATATTAATTTAAATTAAATTTGACAATAACATAAATAATGATGAATTATTAAAACCATATAAAAATATAAGAAAAAAATAAAATAGTTGATTGTCACTAGTAGTGCGCAACAGCACGAAGCTCAAATTGGGTCATGTAAGAACACCATAAGATCCTAGGACAATGGATCATTTTTCATAAGGTGTTACAAAAAGGTAAGTAAAAGGTAAAAGTTTTAAAAATGCTTAGAAATCTTTCCACAAGTGAAGGCCTTTTCCTAAGAAAGTCATGTTATGGTGAGTGAGTGAGATTCAGGCCTGGCCTCACCCTACTCATCTCACATGATGCAACTTTCTCAAGAAAATGCCTGTGCCTATACAAAACAAGGATTAACGCATGCTCACTCACATATTAACAACATTAAAGAAAATCAATTTTGAAAAACGAAGAGGAAGAAAGATTCCCCAAAAATCCTAAATCAACACGAAACGTATAAAATATGATACCCAACCTTTTAAAATGTATGACACATTGAATTCATGACATCATCAACTTGGTCTAACACCATCAAATTTACAACATTTCCCAAAACAATATTTGCTAACTAACTTAATTAAATTAAGTTATATGACAAGCAAGGCCTACATGTCATCATGCCATGTTATTAGAAACATAGGTGAGTATTGAAACCTTGCCTTCAACACAACAACAAATCCCTTCACTATTTTTGAAAAAACTCCATCAAATGTTGCTCTCAAAACATGCTAGGTAAAAAAAACAGTGCATTTCCATGGATCTTAACATCAATTGTAAAACCTTCTTCACTTGAAGATAGTTTTTTTTAAAAGCAGAATTTGCTATTTGACATTTAATCTTTCAATGGTTGTCTTGGGTGAGATAGGTCTACCCATTATCCCAACATTAACATGATGTTCCATTTCATAATAACATTTAAAAAATTCTCTTTGTAACACCTATTTTTGAATAAGGTCTCTCTTACTCTTGGCAAAAGTAAGAAGTATTTCACTACAAACTAGCCTCCACAATTTGAATGTGGTGGGACTAATGAGTTGTATACAATGGGAGAAAGGGATGTTCCACTTTGTAGGTTAAGATGGCTTGAACATCTCTTACCCACCTCTCTCCTTACAACTTACAATGAGGATTAGTATTCTTAATGTTGGGCCCAAATTAGTTAGGGTAGAACCACCCATCACCAAACACATACTTATCACCAAACATTTTAAAATATTTTCCTCATCACTTAACCAAATTGAACGATTTTCATGCCATAGGACGTGCAAATTGGAGGGTCACAAATGGTCTTTGAGCATCAGAGGTATAAAGGAGCAACACAGAAAACACAGGAAGAGGATGAGTGATAGTTTGTTTCAATTTTTTTGAAAATATAACACTAGACCTCTCTCTCCTTTTACCTCCAAATCTTTCTCATTTTTAATCTGTTTTGAGTGATTTAAAATCTGATGGGTGCACCAACTAAGAAGGCTTTACAAAGCTTCTTTTCATTTCAAAGGCAAAGATGCAACGATCAAAGACTTGAAGCTCAAAATCTTAATCTGTTCTAATTCACTCATCACCAAACACTAAACCCCCTTACACCAAACACCCCCTATTTTCCCAAGACCCCATTCTTTTACTGAATTGAGCAATTTTTGCGATGTTCAAAGCACTAGGCAGAGGGATACAAATCTTCTTTCAGCTTCAATTGCAAAGGAACAATGTGTGAGGGTTTAACCTTCGTTGGGTTCTTAAATGTTCACTCACCGACCTATCTACCCTACACCTTTTAATGTTAGTTACCTAGCAAATGGTTGTGTCATGTTGGTCTCCCCTAAATTTGATGACTATTTATCAAGTTGGATTTCAGAAAATTATGGATGAATAGAAATTTGGGAATGATAGGATCCAAGAAATTTAGGACTGAATGACAAATGGATTGGAAGTGTTGAGAGTTAAGAAAAAATAATGGATGAATAGAGGTTGAACAAAATGAGAATAATTGATATTCACTTATATCACGGTGTCTTTTATCAATGTCAAGGTCATGAAAGATGGAAAAACTAGGAAATTCCATTTGATGGATGAATCCAGACTAGGAGATATGGATATAGAAAGTCGACTAACCAGAAAATCAATATGGAAAAGAAAATGGATGAAAGTGGAAAAAAAGGATGATGATCCATGTGAAAACCTTTGTTGTATGCACTATAAAAAACAACGTCAATGAAAGTCTAAGTTAAGAATAAAGGATCAATGGCCCCCTCAAGCTTAACTTCTTCTAAGTGCATGCTGAAGAGAGGCAGCCCTCTATCAGTATTTAGCACATCCAACATGCACTGTTTAGTTTCTCCCCCATTCTAGGTTGTTTTCAAAGTTTGTTCTATAAGGTAGCCTTAGTAGAGCCTTAGATCATCACCCATTCAAGCACTGTTAATAGCTTAAGCTGCTCAACATATCTAAAGTTGGTAAAGTGGTGTGCCCACCTTCGTAGAAAAACTTGCACATGGAATGGAAAGGCCAGGGTCATGTGCTGTGATTCTTGTTCTTGTCGTATTCCAAACTTCCAACCTCCACACTTGTGCCCACCACCTGCTTACAATGAAATTCTTTGTGACATATTTTGATCATTGGTCAGCACACGAATTACATGAATGATCCTCAAAACACCAGGACAAAATACACCTATGCATTTAAAAGCAAAAACCATTCAGGAGGGATATGGCAACTGTGAAGTACCCCCCTGATCCTCCAAAACATCTGGATAAAATACTCCGCACTCTCTTGTGCATGTCAACACAAAACATTCAGAGATAATGGCTACTGTGACTTACCCCTTAGTTGCAATTTGTTTCTTTATTTACATGGTGAGCACAACAATAGAATCCCATAAGATTGTTGAGAGTTTGTAACAAGAAAGCCACCAATGAGACCCAAATCTAATGATACAGATACTGAGGTCAAGTCATATGCACATTCACAGAAGTGGAAAGGGAACATGATTTTATTGTAATCCCTGTCCTTCCATAGGCATTCATGTGACATAACCCGCAGCTAGGGTACTGAGTCTGAAAAATCATGTCAATAAACAAATAATGTCAAAATTCTTGACTGGTTTTATCTACTTCAGATCCAATCTGTTTATCTGTATCTGTTCCCAATTTCTCAGAATCTTGCTCTAAGTTGCTGTTTCTGTATTCCAGTTGGAAAGGGAAAAAAGAAAAAATCAACTACATATTTCATCTTTGATATTGTGCAAAACAGGTTCCAGCAAGCCTGGTGCATTAAAATTACATGCTGAGGTAGTTCTGAATTTGATGAATTACAACGTGAGTCAAATCACTCACTGTGGTCCAAATGAACAAAGAAGCTGGCCCCCACTATCGAGTAGCAGAGCACCAACATAAGACCCTTGAAATAATTTGCTGTCCCATCCTGAAGAAATCCAAGAGGTCTACATCAGAATACTGTAAATGTCAACAACATGCTTCCAAGCCTCAGTTGAGCATTGCTCACAAGGGAGAAGTGAGAACAAGTTTCCCTGCAAGCAAAAGGCATTTGTATGCATGGGAACATAGTCAAATCAATTCACAAGAAGGGGGGAAAAACCCACTTGATTAACTCCAGGTGTAGCATTCAGAAATGAAGAAATTAGGAATGTTCAAGATAAAGGAATTAACCTGAAGCATGAAAGCCACCACAAGTACAGTGATGAAAAGAGTGGTTGTCTCAAAGAGTTGGAAGTTAAGGTCTATATCTGTGCCCATTGGCCACCCAATGACAACACAAAATGGGATCTGCAAGCAGCAATCATTCAAGTTCATCAATACAAACTTGACATAGCTAGTCTACAAGCACCATTATGTCCAGCACCACCAAGACCTAATTTTCTATGCCAAGGAACAAATTCAAAACTAGTGAGAGACAATATCCTGACTCACCACAAACATTGAGATTTGAGTTGAAGAACCAATAGCAACTCCTAAGGATAGGTCCTGCATAAGAAAAAAAATCAGCACATATCATAGACTACCTATAGGTTACTTATAACGAGATGAATAAAAAGATGGTATCAGTTTATGGCTTCAATTTCTAACTCCAGCTTGTCACAATGGGATATATAGGAGGAGGATGACATTTACGTGCATCTCAGAATCTTATTATCCAGTGTAAATATGTCCCAAGATGCAATCAGGTCACCAGCCTTGAAATTTCTAGCAAAGCCATTTGGGGAGGACAGAGATAGGTTCCACAACTCACCAGCTTGTCTTTAAGAGCAAACATGATAGCACTTGCATGCTCAGCTGCATTTCCAACAATTGGAAGTATAATCACACTGATGAATGAAACAGGTACATTCCATGAGGTTGAAGCACCCTATCACAAAAGAATTGTCCAGAGCTTTGAATAGTTAGGAGATGATTGCAAAGCAAAGGTTCAGGGTCACACAGACTTTAAAAAATCTAAGTATTGACTGCTGCCATGTGGACATTCAGGCATTTAGCCAATGATAGAACAAATGTTGAAGAATTAGTTCTTCTGGACCCCCACATGTAAAAGTACTACAAATCCACTGCATAAGGCCAGCCTAATATACCGACAATATTCCATCCAGGATCAGTTTGCCCACATACCTCTATTGCATCAATAAGGTTCTCAGAGAGGATAGATATAAATATAGTCAAGATGGTCAGCCATGCAATTGAGACCCAAAAGGCCAGTTTACATTCATCTGAATCAGAGGCTGCTTCACCTTCCACACCCTCCTGCAAAACAAAAGTTTTGATGTCTGATTTCAGCGTAATCTTCCAATTCCAAATGTCCTCATGGATGAAGAAAGGAAATTAATGTCAGACATGAGCAAGAACTACCCGTGCTCTTCACTGATATCATGACATGCATTTCTAATGCTTTCATCCTGCACTAGAACATAGCCTGTCCAGAGTTTTGTCAACATCAGTCTGACTGCACTGCAAATCTTCTTTGTTAACAACATAAAATGATCAGCTGGCTTTGCCTAACACTGCTATTACCAGTAAGGAAAGTGAGGATCTGGAGTGAACTTTACCCCCTCTGGATCATAAAGCTCCCTGTGACTTCTTAGCTGGAAATAAAGGTAAGCTGTATAAGCCACCAGCATAACTATGCTGCTGAACCTTGACAGGATAAGTTCAGAAACTCCACTATTCATCTCAGTCTTTGTAGCATGAAGGGTTGCAGGGAATAGAAGACACATAACTGCCATCAATAGCAAGCCTGAACTCACCTGGGCTGTGGCCTGCATCACATACCCATGCAACAGAACTTTCTCATTCTCTGCACAAACTCCTGTGATGAGCCACTTAAATAAACTAGGCAACAAAACTGATAAGAAGAAAAAGTTTCAAGCTGTCCTAATCCATAAAACACAATCTTGCACATTCATTTCTGTCTATTACTTTGTTCCTCCTGTAAACCCAGAGGACTCTGTACCTCAACCATTAATTCATTCACGAACACCCGAAAAACTGTGTCACTATCCCGTACCTTTCTAAATGTTTGGGCCTTTTTTGGGTGTGCCAAACCTCCAAACAGAAAAGCACTGCCCAAAACAAGCAACATGTTTGAGAGAATGGAGCCCAGAAGTGAAAGCTGTACAACTCGTATCATGTTGTTTTTCAGGGCAAAAATGCATATTATCATCTCTGTGGCATTGCCAAATGTTGCATTCAGGAGGCCACCAACTGGACAGCATACACCAGCCTACATCAGTGCATGAGCATATATGTCCTCAAGTGAAACTACCACAAGTGCAAGACAACCCCATCCTAATCTGACACATAAGTTCAGAAATCCAAACTTTGACAACTTCAGATACCTTGTCTGATTGAGTAACTGTTCCATAGGTTAGTGTAGCATGGTTGGTTCTATCTAGGCCATGAGTTCTGCCATGTCAAGCACTGAGGTTTCAGTGTTCATGGTGAACAAAATGTATCTAAAATTTTTACAGGACTTTGAGATTGCACAATTGGCAGCACACAGAGCAAGAATGGACAAGTGTAGGTTACAAGGGGATGATGCAGTACCTGTTGACCCTGTAACAAATGATAGTTGTCTGCAAAAGAGCAACCGAAAAGGTCAGGAGTTATTGTGGTCAATTTTGAGATGCAGAAAGGTTAGAACTTAAGATTGTGGAATAACTTCACAAACAGGAATGCAAGAATGAGTGTCAACAATAAATTCTACTAGGTTGCAAGTTCACTACCAGAGTATGGATTACCTAATAAAAACACCTGGGAATTGTTGTTCACATTTATCCTATTTGGTGAGTGAACTCACCAAGAAAGTGATCAAACTAACACTGCATTACCTTCTCATATAGCACTAACATTGCTCACTTTCTGGTATAATTCAAGTCTCATGGAAATCTGAAGTTTGATTCCACTTACTCTGTGACAAAACCAAGCCGCTCAGCTAATGGTGCCATACCTAGTAGACTCAATAAAAACACCCAACCCTGCAGTGAAACAACACACCATCATCTCTCAGTCCAATATCTTCCAAAGCAAAGACACTTGCACTGACTCTTAAATAAAAATTGTCCAAGGAATTTGGTAACAAATCATGACAAAGCTAACTACATCATCCTCCATTGAGTGTCAGGAGGCCATCAAACTGACAGATGAAAACATATCCATGAGATTGTAGAGGAAGCTCCACAACAACACTTCAAAGGTGATAATTCTGTCAGTTCCAGCAATACCAGAAGTAACATGACAAGCATTAGTATGGTCATAACCTTATGAGTGTCACTCACAATGTATCAAACCATCACCTTCATCATGAATAGCAGTGACAAGCTGCCATGACTCTCCACTGATGTCATCAGCTCCTGACTGTGGGTGTAGATATTCATACACCAATCCACCCAAAGTTTCAGGCAAACCATTACACATTACACATCATACAAATGTCTGCATGCTGAGTTTCTGTCACACTTCTGGAGGCAATTCATAGATTTCGTCATGATGTTGGCTATCACTCAAGAGACGTAGCTGATGAATAAAAGCACTGCATACATGAATGATAACTTGAAGAAGATACTTCCCTATGCAATTATGGACATCCATCTTATGGGGCAGCTTTACCCATGCAATGAATTGTGGCACACCATTAGAACACTACACAACAGCCTTTAGAGTCACGATCTGGAGAAGTCACTCCTGATCAACTTCACAACTCACAACTGACCTCATGATAGTACCTTACAAAGACATCACACAATGAAGAACAAAGAACATTTAGAATTGGAAATAAGATGGAGCTGGATGGGAAGGAAAATTACTTGGCCAAATTGCAATGGAACGCCAACTATTGCCAAAGGAACACATAGTAGCAGAACATTCAACTTGCTGCCCAAGATCACATGATGGAAACTTCGAAGTAGGTCCATTGCCAGTTCAAACATCCAACCTAAACATTTCATCCACCTTCTGCACACATGCCTACATTTACCAACAGAAGTGTGCTCCTCACTTGGAAAATTTCCATCTCTTTTGACACCTGGTACAATTGAGTTCTTTTCAGTGGACATTGAGCTCAAACCCTCCTCTGCCCGATGAACCAACTGTACAGGAAAGCAAAAGAATTGGTCATTATCTTGTTTCCGAGATCCAACTTTTGTATGTGCAGGCTGAATGATGTAGATTGCAAAGCCTGAGAAAGATTACACAAAAGACTTTGGTCTTCGACAGCTGCTCCCTGATCAAGTTGATCAAGCAAAGAGACCATACACATTGTAAAGCTTGGCTTCAATGGTGTGGCAGTCTGGCACAGTCAACCAGAAGATGTGGTAGCCACAGCAATAAAAACCAATGCTTTTGCAATAGGAGAGAATACTGAATTGCAGGATACATGACAGGAGGGTTGCAGCATTAGAAACACTATTGACAAGCAATTTTCGTCCACTAACTATTTTTCTATCTCGTCTGATACTGTGGTGCAACTTTTCAATTTCAGCCCATCAACACATACACTTACTTCAAGGTTCTCCTCTCCATTAGCAAGGCTTTCTCCATTAGTATGGCCAGGGTAGTCTTCCCTTAATGCATGATATTTTGCCCCAGCATCTCCCATTTGATCAATGCCCTAAAACAGATTTCCATCTATCATTCAGTGCACCAAAAGAATGGTAATTTCTCAATAGATTCTTTCTTCAAAAGCAATACTAACTTCATCAAAATGAAATAAGTCAAGGCTACAGAACAGGGATACAGAACAACCAGGCCATCTAACAGCCAGATAGCCAACTTCATCTGTAGACTAAAATAGATTCAGCATGCTTGTTCCTCTTGCAATTATTGTCTTCAGATTTACTCTAATTCCTCTTTAGAATTGCCTACTGTTCATCATGGTAGAGAAACTTACCGCCGGCTTACGAGTCTAAGTCAGAAGTCAAAGAAAGCCAGGAAGCATGTTAATCTCTCCACTTGGCCCGTCCTCTCAAGGCACGTGTGTACTGCCTCGGCTCCGCGCACAATCTAACGCTGAGCCGTCCTACAATTCTCCAATTTTCTGTATTCCACTGCTCTTACAAAGCTGTTTCGTGATGTCTCCCCCGAACAAGTGAAGTAGGACGGAGCAAGCAAGTTAATGCTTCGCCAGCCTCTGCCAAACAGTACATGCCAATTCCCCCTATAGCTTCTGAAAGGATCACGTGGTCTCTTGGACGAAGCGCGACCGAGCGTCGGATCCGTTTATGTTATAGACTAAAAATCCGAGCCCAAAAATCACGCCGACAAAGATAGATACATAAAAGCGAGGATTAAAATCATCATCAGAGATGGAAGAACGTCGACGAAGCTCTTTCCTCATGCATCTGCCACCACTGAAGGCGAGCAAAGACAAAGAGCAGATAAAAAAAAACCCGCAGTAGTGGCATGCACATGCCACGATACTACGACATCTAAAGAAAGGATTGACGACAACCTACAGGAAAGCTTGAGGAGAAGGAAGAGGAGCACGAACCGACATCTATAGAAAGTGAAGGATGACGAACTTACTTGCTCACGCCAAGCCGCCAGTCCAACAACACCAGGAGCGGAGCGAAGAAGAGGAAATTTCTGACCTCCATTTTCCACCAAAGCGGGAAATCTTTTTTCTACAAATCCTGTGCATTGGCCGGTGCGATAGGAAGCCGTGGCGCAGAAGACTCTCGGAGCCGAAACGACGACGACGACGGCCACGCGAAACATGGGACGCGTACAGGAAAGAACAAAACGCTCTGCAAGACGACCAACGACGTGCAAGACGAAGTTGCCAAGCAGAACAACTCCCCCCCCCCCCTTCTCGACTACAGTAAAAAAGTCTTTTTTGGTCTCTGGTCGCAATTGTATTTTTGGCTTAAGTTTGAGCCCAAATCGCGCAATTCTATTGGTTAAGCCATTTAAAATTTCCACTTATTTGGCCTCAAGATTTCTTTGCTTCGACTCTGGTCCAAAACGGACATTAGGTAGTCTTCCGTTTCCGAACACCTTTCAATTAACCCCATCATTAAATAAATAAATAATCAATCAATCAATCAATAATTTCTTTCATTTGTCTTTTTTTTTTTTTTTTTTTCCTTTGCATTCTTTTTTACTGCTTCTGTTTTGCCAGTCCTACTTCAAATCAGGTTTCTTTTACCAAAAAAATCAATTTTATGATATTAAGAAATTGTCTGTTTTTCCCCTAAAAATAGAAAAAAAGTTGAATATACACTATGAAAAAAAAAAATCCCAAAATTTGCTCTATTTTCTTGTCAAAAAAAAGTGACCAAATTTCTGGCAAAATATCACTGCTTCCAAATAGCCGGTTACCACACTAGTGGTACATTGGTAGCTTCAAAACTAATATTATTAGTCTCAGAAATGCTGACATTTTCACAAATTTCTTTTTCCAAACAAAAACATATAGTAAAAGAATAAAAAAAGAAAAAAAAGGAGAATATTTTTGAATATTTCACTGTATTTTTTTTTCAACATGGAATCTTCAAAGTAAAATAATTAATTATTCCAACACCAAAATGTTGAACTTGCCATGATAAAAACTAAGGTACTCTATATACTTCATGTACATAGTAGTACTTTGGATGAAGTATATATAGCCTTTAAATAATGTGAAAGTGAGTTTGGATGAGTATTGTTTGATTCGTAAGTTTTTTTTAAAGGAAATCGTTGATTTTGGGTTATTACACTTTTATAAAAAATAAAAAAAGGGGAGAATTTTTTATTTTGGGTCTATGGAAAAATAAATAAATAATTCAAAAGCTTCAAAACCTACCCGGTTCTAGGCTAAGTCAAATTTTCTTGACTGTTGGTTCTTGGATTTAATAGGTTGTATCTTAATAAGACTTATCAATTTTGAGTTCAAATCCAAGTTTGAGTTTTAGTGTTTTATATTAAGAAATTAAAAATTCTAAACTTAAAAAAATCCATCCTTGAATGTTCTAGTTTGGCTCAAAAACAATTTTCCTCTTCATCATGGCACCTACATTAACCTCGAGAAAAGTTTGCACCGCTCTT
>Ga0116228_10005763_pt1 | contig 11052 bp, 10 predicted proteins | sample S1TSphfallax_2_FD_89694 | JGI IMG/M metagenome (GOLD analysis project Ga0116228, IMG submission 89694) | Host-associated microbial communities from peat moss isolated from Minnesota, USA - S1T2_Fc - Sphagnum fallax MG | ecosystem: Host-associated > Plants > Peat moss > Unclassified | place... | reverse complement strand
TCATCCTTGTGTTTCAATTATGATAAAACACCATTTTGCTCACCAATTGGCTGATCTGATGCAACATTACTTCGGTCACCAATTGCTTCATTTGATGCAACAATATTTTGCTCAACAATTATCGCATCTAATGCAGCAACATGTGGCTCAGCAACTGCCTCATTTCTTGCAACAACATTTGGTAGAAAAATTGCCTCATCTAACACAGTAACATTTGGCAAAAGAATTGCTTCATCTAACATATCAACATTTGGCAGAATAATTGCCTCATCTGACACAACAACATTTGGCAAAAGAATTGCCTCATCTGACACAGCAACATTTTGCTTATTAACTTTCAACTCACCACCACCACTTTTCCTCAGTCTTCTTCCCCTAGCCATTACAACCTCCAACCCTAAAGAAAAAACCACCAATTATTGTTAAATGTTAATTCTAATGAACTAAACCATAAGCAACAACAAAGAAAAAATAAAAATCGCCACCATAGAGGAAGGTGACGACATTGCTGCCATCACCTTCTTCGTAGCAAAATCACAAAAGAAAGGCGGAGGTCGCCATTTCCTTGCAGCAAACCCATCGAAGAAGGTGGCGGCAGTTGTTGTCTTCTTCTTCAATACAAACTTGTTGCCATCGCCCTCTGTGCTACAAGCCTTTTACGCTACAATGAACAAAAAAGAAGGTGTTCCCATTGTCGCCTTCTTCTCTCTGCTGCAAAAAAAGAAAAGAAAGAAGGCGACGACAGTCACCTTTTTTGCTATGCTACAAGGAAAAAAAAGAAGAAGGCGATGGCAGCAAAGCTGTCGTCGCCTTTTTTGCTACGCTGTAGTGCAGTGCAACAAAAAAAAATGAAGAAGGTAACGATAGCTTTGCTGTTGTCCCCTTCTTCTTTGCGATTTCTTGCGCAGTAAAAAAAAAAAGAGGAAGAAGGCGACGGTGTTGCTGCCGTCGCCTTCTTCGCTGGGCTGCGCTACAACGTAGCAAAAGAAGAAGAAAAAGGCGATGGTAGCAAAAAAAAGAAGAAGAAGGCGATGGCAACAATGCTGTTGTCACCTTTTGCACTGCAGCACAACAAAATAAGAGGAAGAAGAAGGCGACGGTAGCAACAAAGCTACCGTCGCCTTCTTCTTTTTGTTTCTTTCGTTGCAAAAAAAAAAAAAAGAAGGTGACGGCAGCGTTGCAGCGCAGTGTTGCCTTCTTTGCTATGCTACGCTGTAGCACCACAAGAACATAGCAAAGAAGAACAAACAAAATAAACAAAACAAACAAACGAGAAAAAAAAGTAAAAATGCTTACCTGGGTCCCGTGTGGGTCCCGCTTTGGCTCCAGCCACAGCTCCCCTGCTCCAAGCTCCTGCTCCAAGCTCCTGCTCCAACAGGTCGGGTTCTAGCTCCAAGTTCGCTCCCGCTTGATGTCTCTGGAGCTCTGGCAATGGAGTGAGGGGGGGAGGGGTTGGTAGGTGGTAGGTAGAGGGGGGAAAATTTTGGGGTAGAGAAGAGGTGGGAAAAAAAAATCCATGCGGGCAGGGAGGATGGGATTTTTGTTCATCCGCAAAACGGCTTCAACGGGCTCATCCTGAACTGGTGCATTGGTGGCTGCTGGTTCACTCCAGGCCTTTCATTCCACTACCTGTAAATATTTTGAATTGATACATGCTATAACTTCAGCTTTTTTTGTACAGAGGGTAGAAACATATCAACCCACCATGGGAAAAGGATTTACAAAAGTTGTCTGCAAAGCTGAAAAACAAAGAAGTAAGTTCTCAGTTATCCTGATAAAGGTAGGTAATACCCATTTTAAAAAATGCCTTTCTTTTCTTTCTTTCATTTTTCTTTTTGGGTTTAGGCGTGTAGTAGGTACAGGTGGATATTTTCATTGGTTGTACAGTTCTAGTAACTAGAAAATTCTCAGTTTCGAGCTATGTATAGGTTGCTAGAACCAGATCCAGTTTGGAATCAGACTCAGTTTTTTTTAAAGAAAAAGAACTGAGAACTGAGAGTCTTGAAATGTGAAGAATGCGACTGGGGGATTCTTTTAAATTAAAAAAGAAATTGGAACTGGGACCAGATGTTCTCTTCAAAAGTAAGAAGTAAGAACAGGACAACACTGGTCATTTCTGGGTGGGGTCAGGGTATGATTAACACTGTACGTTGGTAAACATGGATATTGGCCCAACAGAGGGGCTGTGGGTGGGGAATGGGGATGCCCAAACAAGACTCAAAGTTGAAAATCATACAAACTCATCTACTTTTACGCCAAATTCATCTTTGTACACAAAAAGGAGGCAGCAATCATCTCGGCTCTTGACCAGCAAACCCCAATTATAAAAATTCTCACAGTCAACTTCCCAACAGACACCTGCTGCATGAGCTACATTGATGCTACTATGAAGGTACTTCTGAAGTCTATGGACTCCTCCCTTCCTTCAGCCGGGATGAGCATTTTTTTCATGGCGAAACTTCCCCAGAAAGCGAAAAGAAAATTCGAAAATGATGTGATTTTTGGAAGGTTTCAATCGCCAAAAGTGAGGAAAAATGATAAAAATGGCCATATTTCTATAGTTGGTTTTCAGTGTCTATCCATGAGGATAGAAGTTTGATTTTAGAAAATTTTACTTCAGATCTGGTTTATAGCCAAATTTGGCTAAATCTTCCTAGAGATGACCGGTACCTAGGCTACATGTAAAAATACCTTAAAAAACACTGGCCGGGACAAGACAGGGGCGGCAATGTGCCTGTTTTTGAGGAACCGATGTAGCCACAGCCATGAGGGTAATGTGACTGCAATGCACCAGTTAGTACTTCTACGATTTTGGTATAAGAGATGTAAAAGTGGGGTCATCCACGCGGCGCCGCAACAACTTTCCTCACTGCCTAACGTTCGTGCAGTTTTAGCGTCGGAACTCAGAATGAATGGAGTAAGTCACACGTATACGCATTGCATGGCCACCACAGCAGGAGAGAGAATTTCGGCACAAAGGAATAAAACGGAGGAAAGAATTTTGCGCAGTCGTATCGAGAAAGATCGAGAGCTGCACACGCAATAGAAGAAGCAAATTCCACAAACGAAAAAACCTCCAATAAATATCGTAGTGTATCTGGACGCACCCGTACAGAGCGGAAGAACCCGAAGGGTATTTCGGAAAACAGAACGGGCTCCTATAATTCGGACAGAAGATGACACAAAAGCATCAAAGGAAACAATTTGCGCAGCGCTCATATAGAGAGAAGTAAGATCGAGAGATAGAAGCACACACTGGGCTGAACTGGAATCTTCAAGTGGATCAAGCGCTACTCGTCAAACCGACGTTGTATCCACGCACGCACTACGCCAACATCTGATTTGTAACTATGGTAAATTCATGGCATCCATTCTTGTGGTGCCGGATAATGTGTCTCCAGAGACGTTAATTTCTAGTGTCCAACATAATATGACCTCGAATTAGTTTTCATGAATCTTCCGTATACTCCGGGAAGACTTACCTTCATATTGACTCGGCCAGTTCGTGGGACGTTATCATTCTTCCGAGAGAGAGATATCAGTCGATGTTGATTGCAGTCGTTGGACTAGAAGTTGGAAGTTTCTAGCGCGCGTCGTTCTAGGCATTGGGTTATAGTATATGGGTGGTGAAGATGGAGTGCAGTATTTTCTCTAGCTCTCGACAAGGAGCTCTCGGATGATTCCCTTGTGGGAAAATTGTGTAACTTTCCCTCAAAGAATAGACTGAAAACGCAAGAAACAGGGAATTGTGCAACACAGGGAGTTTTGCAACATTCCCAGGGAGCCTCACAGGAAAGTTCATTATGTCATCTAGAAGGTTACTGTGAACTAATGTCAAGGGGGAAGGTAGTAAACTTTTTCCTGGTTGGAAACCATCCACTGGGGGAAACGAATTTTCCCTTTGACATCGGTTCTTAGGGGAAATTCTAACAGGGATAACTGAGAGCTTTCCCACATTGCACACAGGGAGTTGCACGAAAACAAATTTGCATGACAGGGAAAATAAAACTGGAATTTCGGATCAGGTGCAGGGAGTAGAGGAGTATGAGCAGGTGAGAGCGGAGTTGCTGCGGGTATTGAATAGCAGAAGGAAGAAACAAGGTCAGTTAGCTTAACATAAACCTGTTTAACAAGAGCAGTTTTATTGCACGGTTGGATGTAATCTATAAGTTGTACAGACAAACCAGAGAGCTTATATAGCTTCGATGTAGACCTGGAGTTTCACCACCATACTCTGACCTACTTTTTGCGTTTTTCTTTTTGTTGCAGTACCACTGCAGGTTTATCCAGCGAACCCACACAAACCCTACTGTCAGCAAGAAGCTTCTTCATCAAATTCATTGGTATGTTAACGGATGAATCGGATCCTGCCTCCTCGCATTCCAGCAGCGGCATATAATGACAATACTATGAGAGTCGTAGGTAGTAGCCAGAAAGCCCAGTTCTTTCGTCTTGATTGCGTAGAAATTTAAACTTTTGATTTCACGTGCAGGTTGTCGGACTGTGTCCCAAAGGAGATTGCTGTGACAATGAGCAGGATCTTGAAGAGGAGAACCTCATCTTAACCACTGAGGCAAGTTCCATACCGTACGCCTTGTCTTAAATCAAAGCTTACATTTCCTTTCACCCACTTGCGTTGTTGCAACCTTTTATTTTGTTTTGGCAAATAAGATGATCTTACTGCAAGAAAGTGTTGTTGCAACTTTCGTCACTACAGTCTCGTGCACAATTTGGTACAGTGATTGGAATTGTACGTCTTCAATGCCTCCAGAACTTTTTAAGTTCAATATGGTGTGTCGCTTGCATTGATGTGCAGGAAGGGGAGCAAGGACGGGTGCCGCTGTTAATAATCAGGCCAAAGACGTCTAACAAGGTGACGGCACGAAGGCCGACGGTGGTGTGTCTGCACAGCACTGGGGTTAGCAAGGAGACAATGAGGCCCTTCATGGAGGTAGGCAAATTACTTTTGACTACACCACAGATCTCTGTTTTGCACGTGGTATCTTGGTCTATTTTTATTCGCTAAAGTAGTCTGTACAGTGACAGGTATTGCTTTGATAGGCCTCTGTGAAGAGCTATAGACAAGGTAAGTTACAATAAGGTAAGTTACAACAAATTAAACGCATCTCAGGCGAGTCTTGACAGGAGGTTATCTCTTATCTCTCCCCCCTCTTCTTCAATGAACTTCAGAGCGCTTATCATTTGGTACCTCGCATGGGTTTGCCCAGAATCTTGTGGTTCATGTTCAGATATTCTGCACAAAACAAAAGGTTTGATACGTTTTACAACTCATCATGAGATTTGAACCCATCACCATAATGAATTATTCGCCTACTTTTTGGTCCTTGAAACAACTTCCCCCAAATTTGTATTTATTTTTCACTTTTTGGTTATCAATCAAACCCTATGACAAAACTGTGCAGACATCGCAGTCCTTTTTCTGACACCCGGCAAAGTTCGATTTAGGGAGGGAGAGGGGGGAAGCATGTTTAGCGTTCTCTCTGCAAGGTTGGTCGTACTCATTAGAGGGCCCCCCACCTTAATATTTTGGAAGACCCTGCCCTAATTGTTCATGAGTAGGTCAGACTTCCCTTGATGTATTGGTCAACACATATGATAAGAGATTTTCACATGTCATTGAGTTTTCATTTTCATTTTCATTTTCCATTTCTATTGCTTAATTTATGTTCATTGTCATCTTTTTTAATTTTTGTAGTCTCTTTCTTTATTTAACCCATTTTATTGCATTTCCATCGTTTTCAGCTTTGATTTTCATCATCATTAATATTGGATTTCAACTTTTCAAAAAGTTCATTTTTCACCTTTCATTTCATCCACTATCATTCTTGATTATCAATCTTTCTAGTCCAGTCCATAAATCTTTTTTCCTTGCCCATATACGATTAATTATCTTTTTCCACTAGTTCAACTATTACGCACATAGAATCTACTGTTGAGCTTCCACCTTTGTGAACTCCATTTGCATCCATTAGACTTTGCAACTTGTTTGACACACAAATCCACCATGACCAGTTAAGGTATCATTACTTGAAAATAAAAGCTAAATCTAAAATGTTAAATGGGATTTGCATACTCATGAGTGCCAAAACCCAGTCATGGTGCTTTTAGTCTTAACAAAAAAAAGTGCCAATGATGTGGTTCTTCCATGGTGCGGTGGAGTTCATTCCAGTTTTCCCCTGAGCAAATCTGCACGTCTGTGGGCAGTACCTACTGCAGGGTGAAGGTTCCGTGAAATTGCATGTACAGCAGCATGAGGTTTCATGGCGCTCGAGTGTTACACCTTTGCCATGCCTTTTTTCCTTGCTGAGTTTTTCTTGCTTGGATTTTTGGCTTGGTGAACCACTAAAACGTACCCAGGCCCAAGACCCTAGATTTTGTCATGGTTTTCTTTTTTGAGAAGCACAACAGCAGACCCGACCTGACAAGCCGTTGGCACCCCCAAAGTCAAGCTCATTGGCAGAGGGCCTGCAGGAGTTTCACCTGCACAGCACTGGGTTTGAAACCCAGGACTAATTGTGGGGTTTATAACTTTATACCCCTGGGGATTTGTCATGGTTTTTGACATTTGATTATTTGACAGGCTTATGCTTCTTCGGGCTATGTGACTGTAGCAATCGACGCTCGTCATCATGGGGATCGGGGACATGCCCCTCATGCCTACGCTGAAGTAAGCTGAAGTTTCCACACTTTTGTTCGAATTTTGCAACATAGCCAGCTGCTATGGTATTTTGAATGGTATAGAGTGGACGTGATCACGTTTTTCAAGCTGATGAGCGAAGGATACCGATGTATGGGAACAGGCATTAGTTGCTGCATGGGAAACGGGCGAGGAAATGCCTTTCATATTTGATACAGTAAGTTTGAAGAACCAGCATTGTTATGATACTCTGTATCTAGCTCCAATGTCAGCATTTTGTTATGACTGAGTTTTGGAGTTTTTGGTGTTAAACTTTCTCAGGTATGGGACATCATTAAGGTAATGGATTATTTGACTACAAGGCCTGATATTGATCCGGCACACATTGGAATGATGGGAATTTCACTTGGAGGTTTGTTGTCCCGCCCTTAAGACATTCGGTGTAGTATCTTCTTTGATCTGTGCAGAGATGAGCAGATGGGTTTGACAGGGTGCTCATTTCCTCCATGATTGTAGTTTTGGAGCTTATAACAGCTTATGCAGTTCTTTGACTAGCTAGAATTTCTACAGGAAAGCCCAGTTGTATGCTCCCAACACCCAGTTTGTAGAGCATATGGGAATCATCTAAAGATTAGGTTCACATTTGTATTTCAATGAGTTATTTGAGTCTGCTTGAAGGTAATGGCCACATATGTGTGAATTGGCTTGGAAACACAAGAAACTGATGTTGCTTCATAATACAGGAATGAACACATGGTTTGCAGCAGCTGCAGATCCACGAATTGCTGTGGCTGTCGCCCTGATTGGTGTACAGGTAGCCATATTGATTCACATATCCTGCAATTGTCGATAGAGTTGTCCATAGACATTAATTTTACTAGTTTTAATCATGAACATTGTGAGGATGTAAGTAGAGACCAACAATCATGGAATGAGATTGCACTTCCCACCTCAAAACATGTCATAATTTTACTGTTCTATGTCCTTAATTTAGCTTTGTTCTGTAATGTCAGGGCTTCATCAACTTTCTAAATGAACTTGAAGTACCTCTATGTGAGTTAGATATGTGAACACTATTGAGATGTTTGGAAGCATCACAATTCTGATCTTACCCTGCTGGATATTAGTCTTTTGGATGGGCCATCAGTAAGGAGCAATGGCATGCACGGGTGGCCACCATTCCATACCCATTTCAGGGTGAGTGACGATACATTTATGTGCATCTGATAATGTTTACACTTTGAATATTGTTTGCTCTGCCTCCACTAATTGATTGCATCATGTTTCTTTAGGGTTGAAGTGAGTATTATTCAAGTAGATTGGATACTTTTGTGATTCCTGTCTCTCTCAACTTTCAATATCACATCCTTGACGTTAAGATGTAGCATGGGGATGGGGTTCTGTAACAGCTGCAGCACAAGATTTCGGTAGAGAGACCATTGATACTGAGATTGTGGCTGCTGTAAATTTTTTGCTGTCCCTCTCATATTATTAATGTTTGCATATTCAGAAATTCATGTCAGATGGTGTTGGATTTGATGACTGCCAAATCTGCATTTTGTGGCCATTTGCCAACATGTAAACTACCACATAGCAGCTGATTTGTGCTGTAGGCTGCAGGTTTGGGAAAGAATTGCACCTGGTATAATGGACAAGCTTGATTCTCCTCACACCATTCCAGCCATTGCACCTCGCCCTCTTCTTATATGCAATGGTTTGTTTCTGATTTTGGAATGGAGCTTTTGAATTTAGGCATCCAAATTTTCTGGCCCATGAATTGCCTCTGAGATGGGTTTTGCAACATGTTAGTTGAAATGCACATTGGGGTTTGGACTTCTTCTCTCACACTGCAAAGTTTATTTGCTGTATGACACTTGGAATATCACAGAAAATGGAAATCTCTGAAATCTGTAGTGAAACTTTGCAGATAGAATCCCTAATAGTATAAATCAATGCTTCAAACAGTTTTATTGTGGAAGGGGCAGACAGGGCCCAGTTAAAGCTCAAGACCTGATTGTGAAATTTTGCATGGAATGGAGCATCATCTAATTTTGTATACTGTCCCTGTACTAGGTGCATGTATTGTGTCTTCTTGGATGATGTCTCTTGAAGAGGCTAGGATTTGGAGCTGGGTACTAACCATAAGGCAATGTAACTGCAGGGAAAGATGATCCTAGATGCCCGGTGGGAGGCCTGGAGAGAGTCTTGAACAAAACAATGGAAGTATATGCTAGCATGGGGGTGCCCCATCACTTCAAGGTACAACTGCAGTTTCACACAGAGTGTTCTCTCGATTACAATTTACGATCACAGGATTTGCTAGTCTCTGAACAAGCTAACTCTGTGATGCACTGGAATGTGGTTGGTGCAGTTCATAGCAGAGGAAGGAATCGAACATGCCATTACACAGACTATGGTGGAGGAAGCAATGTCTTGGTTCAACAAATTTTTATATACTGGTCAGAACAAGTTAGTATATTAGCACACTGATTTTGCAACACAAGTCTGCCTGATGAATCCTCAAGGTTTTGGGAAGATTACTCATAGCTCAGGTCTTGTACGTGATCACCAATTCTCTGCCTGTTTGATTTCAGGATGTTAGGATGAAATTTCATTCAATTCTAACTTTCATCCCTCTGGAGAGTTACATGCTACATCTAGCTGTTAATATTCAGATCCATTTTAGTCTAGTCTCTCCTCAAAAGTAGAGAACTTGTTTTGAATAATAGTTTTCAAAATGAAGTTAGTGGATAGTCATAGTAACTTCTTGCTGCTATTTGTGATTAAGGTCATCTTGGCTGAGTCCTGACACTTCATCAGCAATCTCATAAGGTTATGACTGTACTCATGTTGTCTATTATCTTCAGATTGTCAATGTTGTGATTTCTCAACAATTTCATACTACATAGATATATTGACCAAGATTATATGTCATAAGATCACTCTAACATAACTTGTTTCACTACTCTGCAATTATGCGGCCTGGAGAGTGGTGATTAAGTGCAGTGCCCATGCCCAACTGAACACCTACAAACTGAGAAGTTCATCATACTACATGATTCCTTCAGCAACCTCCTCCGTTCCCTGCAATGTTCTGTTAACACGGATCTCTTTCTTGCTCTGTGACTAGGTTCAGCCCCATCATTGGATTTACTTGTCTCAAAGCCCATCCCTGAGTCTTCAGATCACAACCAGTTGACAAGTTGAAGACAACCCAGCAACTATGGAAAAGGAGGGGCATAAGTACCAATTTGCAGAAGACTTACACTAACAAAGCCAAACACAAACTTTGAGCAGATTGGAAGTTAAGAAGTTGAGCTTCTTGTACTCAAGCTCTGGAATATCTGCCATCCACAAACGAAAAATTCCTACATAAAATATTTACTCCATTGTGAAGGAGAGAACGGCTGAGAATCCACCAAAAATTCCATTGACTTCAATAATAGATGACAACGAAAAAGCATTAAATGCATCACTCCCGCTTCAGCTTAAAACCAATTGTAGAGTCTTCACTTTTTAAGAAAATAGTCAATGAAGTCAAATGGGACAGTCATTTTCATTCATTTTTGTTCAATGGATCAAAATTTCAGAATATCACTTGTCATAGAATGTTACGAGAGTATGAGACCCTTTGAAAGCTTAATTTCATAGCCCTGTATTATTCAGGGTGGGGGCAATTGGTTTTCATGCAACATGGCAAAATTGTGAGAAGAACTTGTTTTGAGTTTGGATCAATATATGTTTTTTGATGTGTTCGTTTTTGTTTTGATAGTGCATTTACACGTGTGTCGATTCATTTGTTTGTTTTTCCACTTAGTGATTATGAGACTAATTACAAGGTTACTTGAGGTGGGTTGGATGATTTCTTGGAGTGGGGAGAGTCAATGTGGGCAGTTTGCATGTGTGTACGTTATGAAGATTGTGCGAATGTAATGTACACCATAAATAAAACTAATTCCTTGAATCCACTAGCTGAATATGTGGAATTATGTTTTTTTGTGTATATTGTTTTGTAAGTTACATTTTCATTGGGGCTGGTTCAACCACATTGCATAGCTACCTCCACAATCATATCAAAATTGAACAAAGGTAATGACATTATTCAAACCTTATCAGCTTTGTATATATATTAGTAATGTGCATCAATCATAAGGCATTAATGAGTACATTAATGAGTTCTATTGTACACTTCCATATCTGCAATTTGCCCCTTTCCCAAGAAAGTCAGTTATATTAAGTCGCTGTAGCCTGTGACTCCAAAGAGTTCTTGCCCTTTTTATCTCAGTTCATCATAATGTTATGTAACGAAAATGGAGACCAGCTTCTTGTACTCTCACCCATGCAGAGTATACATGCAAATGCTGCTCATTTTAACTTCCATGCATCTGATTTTC
>Ga0116228_10005762_pt1 | contig 11053 bp, 14 predicted proteins | sample S1TSphfallax_2_FD_89694 | JGI IMG/M metagenome (GOLD analysis project Ga0116228, IMG submission 89694) | Host-associated microbial communities from peat moss isolated from Minnesota, USA - S1T2_Fc - Sphagnum fallax MG | ecosystem: Host-associated > Plants > Peat moss > Unclassified | place... | reverse complement strand
TGGTGGGATGAGTGTGCCCAGAAAAAAACTGAAAAGAAGATTCTATACAGCATCACAAGCATGAGCAAATTCATGGCACATCATATAAGAACAGGACCATCAAGGAGTAGAAAACCTACCTTTCACAGCAAATTAAGTGACAACCAGCAGAGTTTCCTAGTCATCGTTAGGCATTTCACAGATGATAAGCAGGACACACTCTGCTCATTCTTTGCTTATAACTTAAGGGGAAGCCAAATTACTGCCACTTTGCTCAAGAAGGAATACCTTTGCTGCAGCTCTGACAATGGCACTGCAGATGGTTCCACTGGTGAAGTCAAATCGTTGACCAAGCCCCTCAAAATCAATATTGGGAGATAGTGGAGCCTGTCCAGAATCATTCTGCTGTCAGACTTCACATGGTATCTAGCAAACTGTTGTCAGATTGAGGTTAACAATCATAACCTGACAAAATGCCCAATCCTATCCATTCTATTAGGTCTTACATGTTCATGTGGTCCTTTGTTGTATCAGAGAACTGTTGCACAGAGGGCATTGAATTTTTGGGTTGAAAACTGACATGAAATGATGAAAGACACAACAGCATCAGCATATATGTGAATCCTTTGTGATAGAAAAGCTTCATCCAATGGGAAAGACCTTATCTGGAAGCATTTTTCTCCACATGCATGCTCGAACAGTGGGGTCAGGCATCTTGAACTCAATAAGAAATTTAAGTCTCCGAGTTAGCTCAGGATCCAGTCTGTGGATTATACTTCCCTGATCAAAACCCCAGCAAAACTTTCAATTACACAAGCACTATACATCCAACCTCCAACAGTCTCTACAATTGTTGTCTTCTGTGCACATAACACATACAATGATGGAGCATGCACAGAACAGCAATCTGCTGGGACCTCTGGGTAGTTGCTCCATCTATACAGACAACAGTAAGATAAGAAGGTTTCAGTTTACTCTGAACCTGGACATTGTTGGCAATCAGAATACAGATCCCAGGAAAACGCTCAAGTTCATGCAGCAGCATTCCAATGGCAACATGTGACCATGCTGAAACACTTCCAATCCCAGATCCACCACCATCATCTTCTGCCTTGAATATCTACACAAAGCAGTATTGTGGTGTCAAATTTCAGAGAAAAATCAAAAGCAGCAATAAATGGATCACACAGACCACACTTGGATCTAGGCTGCTAGAAACAGCATTTGAAAAGATAAATGGCAATGGTTCAAAAAACCTGGAAATCTTCAAGCACAAGCACTGCATCCATGAGCCGAGAATCTTTGAATGTAGATGTGATGTTGGAACCTGTCTTAGTGCTGCTCTCCCTTGATATGAGCTGTGCACAATTTACTACCTGCAGCTCAGTAAGACCACTGCTCAAAAAATTGGAAAGGTTTTGATTTCAAGCCCTCTTGGATCCACTGAAGTTGGAGAACAGGCTTTGCACAGACCTATCATAATTTCACTTTCACCCTTTCAATGCTTAAAAAACCAAATGCATCTTCACTCCACAAGACAGATATTTTGACATATCTATGAGATTGCAGAGAATCTCCACAACACCATATTGAAGGTAACCATTCTGTCAGTTCTGGTAAAACCAAAACTAACACAACAAGAGTGAGTATGGTCATATCTTTATGAGTGTCACCCACAAATTGTCAGACCATCACCTTCATCCTGAATAGCAATAATTAGCTACAATGTCCTCACGAACTGTATTGGCTCCCAACGGTCGGTGTAGATAAGAATATAATGATCTGTCCAAAATTTATAGCAGACTATTATACAAACATCTGCATGCTCAGTTCCTCCTGTCACATTTCAGGAAGTGACAAGAAGACTGAGTCATGTTCTTTCTTTGCAGAGACATAACTAATAAAGCTTGTGAGGGTAAGCTTGGTTTGATTTCAGCTTGTCCCTGTACAAACAAGCATTGAAGCCAGAGAGAGGCCTACGTGGAGGTTACGGTCAGGGCATCCTGCACCTTGACCCTATGCTTTAAGCACACCAGTGGATCTGCTAATGCCACTGGGAAAAATATCTATGAGACTGCTGAAAATCTCCAGAACAACACTTTGAAGCAAACCATTCTGTCAATTCCAGCAAAACCAAAACTAGCATGACAAGAATGCGTGCGGTCATAACCTTATGTGTGTCACCTGCAAAGTATCAGATCGTCACCTTAAGCATGAATAGCAGTGTTGACCTACACAACTAGCATAACTGTAGAGCCAAGCACAACATTGCACCCTCTGCTACTCTCATGTATCAATTTGACAAGATAAGCTCCACATTGAGAAGCTGAATTGTGCATTGCAATCTCACCTTGAGAGGACGACCAAGCTCAAAACCAACCGCCTGCAGTCCAAGTCAACAACAGTGTAGCATCAGCCCACCATAACTGCAATCACCAAATTCTGAGGTCACAAAAGCACAGGAAAAGCAGGATTTGTAGGATGAATACAAAGGAGGAACAGGGACCTCAGCGGCAGCAGATTTGCCAGTGCCATGAGGACCCCAGAAAAGGCATGCTGTACCAAGGCGCTCCTGCTCAAAGCCCCATTGACCAAGCAGAACTGCCCTAGCTTTTTCAAAGTTGATGACAGCATCCAGGCGCTCACGCAGGGCAGAAGACAAGATCAGCTCCTCCATACTTATTTTAGGCACAACTCTGTGTGTAAACGATTTCATCTGCATCACAAAGTTACATTGCAGAGTCAAACATATATGAGGGTAGTCACTTTCACACAAATAAGCCAAAAATCTTGCATGTCACTGCTAGGAGAAGAGACAAAATCTGAACATGCCTGCAAGCTCCCACGCATTTGCAGCTGGCACCCTGAGACAACATCCTCTTCTGTCACCACAGGATTAACACTGTCCCGTGATATTGCTGACAGTAGGGCACTGACCAGTGCATTCTTGATATAACCACCTGTCAATTCATACCTAGGTACCAACAAGAGCTAATGTGAGCAAAACAGTATTCAGTGAACTCTGGAAGCATAATGGTACAAATCAAAAGACAGCCTGCCTTGTGTTTCAGCTCAGATCAACTTGTCCCATCTTATATGGATGCAATCAGTTGAAGGGGCTGCACAGCTGGGGCACCAGAAAATTTACCTCAGAGCAATTCTATCCCAATCAATGTTATCAGTAACTGGAAGCCGTTCTGAGGCCAGCTTCCATATCGCACGCCGCTGTGTGTGATCTGGTGCATGAAATTCACTGACACACCTGTCCAACCAAAGTAAAAGTATGAGAAAAAAGCTATATCTCCACAGTTCCAATTTTTGCTAATGCTAAACTGGAACCTCTCCATTTCCTCCTCTAGCTTCTCTTCTAAAGCTTGGTGACCTAATGCAGACTCAAACCTTAGGAAATGCCCTGATACAACCACATACTAAAGATTAAACCAAGAACTGCATACGTGATTCGTCGATGCATAGCCTCATCCAAATCCAGTGGGCGGTTTGTAGCCAGCATAATGATACCCTCATGCCGCTCCATCTCAGTTAGCAGTGAGTTGAGCATCCTATCACCCCCACGTTCTCTCTGTGGCATCCAGTGAATCATTAGTGTGTGCAAACCTCTACAAGAATTCTTGTGGTATTTTTAGAAATGGACTAAGCACAGCCAACAGAGAACCTATCTATATCCCTTGTGATAAGAAGCAGCATTTGAACCCAACTTATGATGACAGCTTGTGAGCATTAAGAACAAGCAAAAGATTGAAAAGTCAACATATAGGAAATGAACCCCCTATATTTGTTGACTATTGAGTGGTCCAGGTTTTAGACCTGAGCAAAGATAGCTTCACATTCGTCAAAAAAAATGATGGCATCATTCATATCAGCATCCCTGAAGAGACCACGCAGATCAGAGGAATGATCATCACGGCTATTACCCCCTGCTGCTGTGTGCAGAGAATGGAAGTCCACAAGGAGCACCCGCTTGCCTGATACACACAGACACAAATAAAGCCAGGGTTTATCAACAAGATCCAACAGTGCAGAACTGAGTTTAATTGAACATGGATATGGAAGGTACATGTTCATAGAAGCAGACATGCATTAGAATGTTCTTCCATATGAAAGGCAGTGAGATTCACCAAGATGGTGTGCCACAGCATTTACTGTCATGGTCTTCCCTGTGCCTGAGGCCCCACAAAGCATGATAACCAAACCTGCACCATAGCTCATTATGTCCTCTAGACCTGCCCTCTTCCTGTACTGCCTAAACTTTGCAAAGTTGTCAACTGTTTTCAGAAGCATCTCTTTCTGCTCCTCTGGTAGCACCACCTGCTCCATTGCAACCTGCAAACAGTCACACGGACTCTCTTGTCAAAGGCACCATAAGAATAACTTCCTTAGAACCATAAGCACAAGGTTTTATTTTCTCTGAGCACAATGACTGAGAAAAGCAAGCAAACCCTATAAATGAAACTACCCACAAAGAAACAGGGAACGTTGGAGTGTCAACAGCAGCACTGTAACCAAAACAGGTGCAACAAAGAAATCAAAGCAGTAACCAACCTTGGGCTTATACAGATGGCTGCCCTCCACAAGCTCATTCATCTCAGTGTCAAGGCCCACAATCCAATCCAGCATGCGTCTATCAAGCTCAACTTGCTGGTCCATTAAATCTCCCCCACCACGTGTGTAAGAGGCTGTGCGCATTTTTATCAAACCTCTTGCCACCAGCCTGCTTGATTTGTAGAAGTATGTCCGTGCTAAAACCTACGAAGGCAATTAATCTTCATCAGGATTGGTCAGGACCATCAGAAAAACCTTAAAATCAACTAGTCCTTCCAGGCAAACATCACTATCTACATCAAATTTCACGATCATACTAACTGGAGATATAACCAAATTAAGGACCTGTTCTTTGAACGAGTCGAAGTAGACAATGAGAATGTCTTTAACCTGCCACAATGCCAAATGATACACATCAGACATTTACTCAAGCATATTCAGACTTTCCTAAACCTAGATTAAAAATGCTATGTAATTCCTAAACTCAACACTAGCTCCACTTCTGCTGTGAAGTAATAGACGTTGCCATGCCTTGCAATGTTAAGAAAAGGCAAAGACGCACAAATACCTGGACTGCTTCACTACTGCGCCGGTAGCTACCATCACCATTTTCAGCTTCAAATATACTTTTCACAACAGGTGAAATAGAAACAGCTGCCACCATCAGCATATTAGTGAATAAAGCTTCGCACATGAAGTCAGAAATACTCAAGAATAGCCCTAAACAGTCTGGCAACCTCCTGGACCACAATCCTTCCTAACCAATGTCTTCAGATTTTAACAAACAAGGATTGCTTCAAGTGGAACTCATAATATCTATCCATAAGACTGAAGGTCAATCAAAGTACCTGTAAGCATCACAACGACTCCCTTCTCAAACTCATCCAGTCCCAGCTTCCGTGCAAGTGCCTGACATGTACCAAAAGAAGGTCACCTTAAAACAGCCCTTGTGCTGTGGGTTTCTAGAATTTAGTGGCAAGCTTGTGCATCAGGGTTAGTGGATGCTAGCATACCAACAAGTGAAAGATCCTCACCTCAAGGCGAGGAAGCTGAGTTACACCATCCTTAAGACCATCCTCAGTGAGCTTCATCCTTTCTTGTAGCCTGTTTTGAACAAATCGCAGTTTTGCTCGGAGTTCCCGTATGCTAGAAACCTAGATCATGGGAGGGGAGACAACACTCTCAGAACACTGCAGATGACAATCCAGCTGAGGCATTTATGCAGGTGCAAGGTTTGAGCACAAAGCCAAAGAATGCAAACCAAAATCAAGGTGGCTGTATGGTCTTGGGCCATCTTGAAGTTTCTGGCACATACACATTCCCAAACTTTCTCATAAACAAACCAATCCACAAGTTGAAGACCACAAGTACATGGCACTCCTTGAAAGAACTTCCAAAAGAAACAACATTTTCACAAGTATTCTTGCAAGAGGAATCCAGCCAACCTTGGATGTGCGATATGCATCATACCAAGGACGCTCATCATTGAAAGCCTCCTTCATTTCCTCTTTATGGCGAGCTTTAGCAATTCGAAGCATCAATGCAAGCACTTGGAATGCATCATCTAAATACTCAAGACTTGAGCTGTAAGGGCGCAGCTCCCCCTTGAAACTCTTAGGATCCTCATCTGCTTGTACAGATGTTGTTGTGCCTGTCAGAACAATGAGGCACCACACGTCATATGCCAACTGAGGAAGTCAGATTTTTCATCAAATACTCTTAGATTCACCTCAACAGACTCCCAACAGTTACAAAAAATCAGGCAAATGCAAGAAAACTTGAGAGCAGAAAATGGAAATAATCCTCTGGCACATTATGCATATTGCAGATCAACATGACAATCATCATGGTTCAAAATTCCACAGCAATATACCTGTTACTCCAGGAAGTAAGGTTTCTAGCCCAATGTTTGTGTCCACCTCTGAGTTTCCACCATTCACCAGAATAGCAGCACGTTTCCTCTGAGAACCCATTTCTTCTCTCACCAGCTCATCTAGCTGATCAACTTTTGCTGCTATATCATCCAAGTCATTCACCTCCCCAAACTTTCGTTTCCTGCTCTCCGCCAAACCTGGCTCCGCATTTGCCATATTAGCAAGGGTTGGCTCTCCAATATCTGATAAGGAAACCTTATCTTCAGTTCCAGTACTGCTTAAGATACCAACAGCATCCACTGCCATGCCATCTGTAGCAGTTTCAGCCTGCCAGCCCCATCTGGACTGTTAATCAATGCATCGTACAAGGATAGAAGTTCAACAAAATTCCTTGCACTGTCTTTGGCACATTAGAAATGTGGAGATTGAACAATGCTGGAAAAGATGGGCCCAAAATTCACATTAATGTGATGGGATAAAATACCTGCAATGACTCCATCACACTAAGGAGCTCTGTCTTGCTCAACTTTAGTCGCTGCTCTGTCTTCAATGGTCTCAGTAATAACACAGAGACTGCTTCATTTGTCATGCGGATGGTCTTGCCTTCATAATCATCCTGAGAATAACAGGAGTGTTAGACACAACACATAGAAATGTAATATCCTCATATCATTCCCTCTTCTACATACACCAAAGGCCCAATTGCATATGAGCCATCCACAAATCATCACCAAATTATTGTCCATTGTTGCACACATGGCATAGTCTGTCCTGCCAAGACGCACAATGAGTTGCAGTGCCAAGAGCCACAGCTCTCTAGTCTTCTAACATAAACATCAGGCACATACTGCATCTAGTGAATCAACAAGTCTCCAGACAATAAAGACAAGTTCAGAAACAAGAAGGAGATGGATACCTGACCCACAATGATGCCCTCAACCATGTGAGTGCGTTTGTCATCCAGAAATTCCTCCACCTCCAACACACTCATGGCACAGAGCTCCATAGCCATTTCCTTGTCATCCTGTCTAGGCCCTGCATTGCTGAACCTTCAGAACCCTAGAATCTCCACAGTTCAAAAATCACTGTACCTTCCAGCATTTCAATTCATGCATTCAAGAGGTATCCATGCAGTGGCACATGCCTCCATGACCTTAAAAATCCCTGAAACTAGTCAGGAATCTACGATTCATCAGAAACAATGCTTCAGTCTGCTTCAGGTTATTGTGTTATAGTGACCAACTAAAACAAGAACAGCAAATTGGTTAACTAGCAGCCCCACCATTGATTCATTGCCCTTCACAAATTCTTATGGAACTGCACAAGAGCTACAATGTTGCTGAAAGGAGGGGGAATGAAACCCACATAAGAATGCCTTTACTGAAGGTGACTTTGATGCGCCTCGCACAAAGAGCAGTTGAAAAAGGTCAGATTCACTGTCTGTTAGCTGGTACCTTCCTGCAAGCTGCAGCACCAAAGGGTGCATACTTACATCTGCAGCTGACAGGAGTGCCTCTGCTTGGGCCTCAATCTTCCCAAGGATGTCCTCAATGAGCATCAAAGCTTCCTTGCTGCACAAAGTTACAGCACCCTACTGAAAGGTATGCAAAACACCAACCAAACAACAGGACCTTTGAATCCTACTACCAAAGTAGAAATTTCTACAGCTCATGCTCATTGACATAGTACAGGTGTTGTCCCATGGGCGTCCATTTGAGGAGGCAAGCTAACCATGTCATCTATGCTGCTAAATTCAGGAACATCTGCAAGTGTTATTCAGCAAGGGACAATGATGGTCATCCCTTGCCTTTCTCAGTGCACAAAAGACCAGCACTGGCACATATCCCAGTGCCAAAAGACCAGCACTGGCACACATCCCACTGCTGAAAAGACTAGCACCATGATGCTTCACTAAGTCTTCATAGCCCTGGTACAAGAGCAGAACCATCATGGAAAAGAAGTGCCACCATTACATGATTAAAGAAAAAATGAGCTGTGCGTGAACAGGGCAGGGAGCTCCTGCAGCTTTGGCAGCAGCACGTAGCAACAGGATTGCTGCCCCACACAAAATGCCAAGAAAGTCCAGCCCTGCTCTAACCACTCTCTCTACCTAACTAGGGTTTAAGGATCCTCTTGCATAACAGCAAGCTAAAAAGACACAAAATCTCTTCTCAGCACAGCAGTACAACAGACCAATTTCTGAACACAAAAATCGAAAGAAACCTCCAACCATACACAGACTTACGAAGTATAGGATTGCGTAGCCGCGGCGCCCGATTCAGACACTGTCCCACACAGCGCTCTTCCCAACGACCTCAAAACCTCCATCCGATGGGCGCGCAGCAGGAACTTAAGCTCTAGGTGCGCCAGCCACTCGGCCTCACTGTAAGGGGGGACTCCCGCGGCCCCAACTCCGACTCCCTCCACCCCATTGCTCACCACTCCCGCAGTCGAAGACTGTACCTGCTGAAGCTCGGACTCGAAATCCCGCAACACAACCAGCAAATCGGCGCGGATCCTTTCAGGGTCCGGCACCAAAGGCGCTGCCGTGATCATGACCACAAAAATCCTCGACAGCACCAACTCGTCAAATCGATCTCGAATGCCGACACCAAAAGCTGGACAACAATACACACGGCAATTACACGGCAAACAATAATCACATCATATAGCCAGAAACAGGAAAATGAACAGAGAAGTAGCAAATGATTTTTCTCCAAAACTGATCAAGAAATTGCAACAATAAGCAACGAGGAACTTCCTTGCTCACAAAACCACAAAACTCCACAACAAAAGAATCACGGCGAGCAACAAAAAAAACCATCTGTTGAGAGCTAAGAATGTGGGGGAAACGAATTTGCAAACAGCCGAAGCAATGGAACCTTAATTGCGACGCAGATGATGAACACGAACGGGTATTTGCGAAGTTGGCAAAAGAGCGTCCGCAGCAACAGCAGCAGCTGTTTGCAATCTCCCCTTTGCGAAGGCTTCGACGCATGCGCGGGAGCTGCCTCTTGGGCAGTCTAACCCTAATTTCAGACACTCTTTCAGCGCCACTATCAGGTGGCTTTTTATATGCAAAAGAGGCAGCAGTTGCCACCTGATTGCGGTGGTTATCAGGTGGCGATTTTATTTTCTAATAAGAACGCGACAAAGAGAGAAATAAATAATAAATAAAATCAATTATAATTTCCAATTAATTGAACAAGCTACTTAGGTAGGTATCTGATTACCTACCTACCAATTTGCTTTAAATTCTGTTATTTATTTATTATTTTTATTATTATTATTTATTTGTATTTTTTAAACTTTTAAATAGAAGTACTTATGGACCAAGCACTGTTGTCACCTAATTGTGCCTGCAATTGGGTTATCCAAAAGTCAGGCGATTAGGGGGGGGGGGGCAAGAACGGCCAGTTTCGGCATAATAGGCCATCAAATGCGTAACTGGGAATGAAATTTTACAAAACGAAATAACTGGGGTCCAAACTAGTTTTTTTTTCCACCAATTTTGTGGTGGTAAACTGAGTTTCATCCCCTTTTTCCTTGAGCGCCTCCACTGCTGCTACATATATTTTCACTGCTCCTACCTGTACAACTACTATAATTACTCTCGAACCACCTTGTGCATTAAGAGCAAGTTTCAGCATTTCATACCCATATTTATTAAAATTTCCTTACTTTGCGGATACCACTGAAAGATGATGAGTTAGGGGTGAAAGAGTGGGTGACTTTACAGAAAACTTTAATATCTCTTTGAACTCTGAAGGCGAAGAGGATCAATGAAGAGGACAAGCTGTGCAAATCACAAAATGCTATTAAAAAAAAAGCACTAAACTTCTGGAAGCAAAGGATCAATGAACAAGAAGCATGAAGAAGACTAGCTGTCCAAATAGCAAAATGTTGCTTTCTTTTAAAGAGGCATGAAACAAGTTGTCCGAATCACAAAATGTTAGAAAAAATTAGCACTAAACTTATGGAGGCAAAGGATCAATAAGGAAGAAGCATGAAGAGGACAAGTTGTCCAAATCACAAAATGTTAGAAAAAAAAGCATTACACTCTTCACCTATTTTTAGATTTCATGTTTTTTTCATTTTGTGTCTATTTTGAGTGATTTGAAAAGTTATGAGTGCACCAATTTTAACTTTACAAAACCTTGTTGAACTTCGAAAGCAACCTAGCAATGTCCAAGTATTTTTAAGTTCCAAATCACAAAGTGTTTTTAATAAGATGATAATTCAACATTAATCATCCTATCTTTTTTTCAAGACCCTATATCTTTCTCATTTCCTATCCTTTTTGAGTGATTTTCATAGCTATGAGTGCACAAATTGACAATATACAAACCTCCTTGAACTCAAAAGCAATAAAAAAAAATGTCCAAAAAATTTAACCTTTCTAATACATGATGTGTTTGATCATCAACTTGTCTAATTCATGCATCTTAAGAAACAATAAGAAACTACAACAAGTTTAATTAAAATTCATCATAGACTTCAAATTCAAAGATACAACTTCCTAAAATCAGAAAAAAATTGTTGAAACACAAAATCATCCACAATTTTTGATGATTCAATTCCAAAAGCAATGATGGATTTGAAGTTGCCTTGGTTAAGGGGCCTAAGAAACACTAAATAAT
>Ga0116228_10005760_pt1 | contig 11053 bp, 10 predicted proteins | sample S1TSphfallax_2_FD_89694 | JGI IMG/M metagenome (GOLD analysis project Ga0116228, IMG submission 89694) | Host-associated microbial communities from peat moss isolated from Minnesota, USA - S1T2_Fc - Sphagnum fallax MG | ecosystem: Host-associated > Plants > Peat moss > Unclassified | place... | reverse complement strand
TTCAGACTCGCTGGAGTACTGATCCGATCCGCCTGCTGCACATTATAAGTACCAGGCTTTGCAAGCTCCAGAACTCAACTCTCTTTTCAGTCAAGTGGTGTCTGGGTTTCACTCATGATCCAAAGCGAGGACCTTGCCGCTAGCTCGCACAGGAATTTGAAATTGTACTAGACGCGAGTTATACATCAACTTTTGCAATGCCGGTCATCTAATAGTACTTTGTTGTCGTGTTTATAGTCCGCCTGCAACTGCCAGACCGGTGCGGTTTCATCATCATCAGCTCAACAACGTCACTCACCTAGTTTACGTGGAGTCTCCGGTGTGAGGTACTTTTGTAGACTATTTCTGAATTAGAGATCTGTTCTTTCAAATCCTACAAGATAATAAAGAATATTCAAGGTAGTCACGAGTGATGATCAGAACGTTCGTAATCTGATGAGTACTACGTACACAAAATTATAATTCGATTCGAAGCTCTGAATATCAAGCTCGAACGTGAAACTTTAAATATTAGTGATTTTAGAATGAAAACTTATCGATCTAGCTGCAGTCGATGATTGAGACCTATCAATTTAAAACTAGAGTTGCAAAGCTTATGCACTGCATGGCTATACACTTGTTTTTCTCTAATCAGCAATGTTGTTTTGGATTAAGTTTAGTCCAAGCGCTAATCCATCTTGCAGGGTCAAGTAGTCATCATATTAGTGGTGACCAATGTGTTAATCATCACTTGTAAATGTTCTCATGAATAAAAGGGCACATGTCACGGTAAGAAAAAATTGCAAATGGAATTGTTTTTATACAATGTTGTTCTCAATAATGTTACCTTGGTATACATGTTTTGGAAATTTGATTCAATTTAATCAATAAAAAAATTCTCAAAAACATTTTGAAAATAGTTGTAATGAATATATCTTTTTAAATAAAAGGACATTACTTCTTGAAAGGATTTGAAAATGACATGTGTTTTTGACAAATTTTCAACACAAGCCTTAACATAGTGATATAATGAAATTTTACAAGATATTTGAATTTTTCTCAAAAAAGTTTTTTTCCAGATTTTTTCAAATAATCATTAAACAAGCAAAGTGCTAAGGGGGTGCCTATGGCTTCACACCACTAAAAGATGAAATAAATTCCTCTTTGTGACTATTGGACTAAATGGGTCCAACCCATGTTTAAAACATTTGAACTTTCTAGGTTATTTTAAATTGATAAAAAGAATATTATTGAAATTTAAACTTTTCATGATTTCTATTCCTTCCATCTATTGCCAAGTAGAATGAACCTTTGGGAAACTAACAAAAAGACTTGACTTTTGGGCTATTTGTGAATATGACCTCATCCTACACATAAGATTATTGATATATGTATAATAATTTGAAAATATTTAGGTCCAATTTTTTAAAATATTTTGATCAATTATTTGTACATTTACTTAAATTGATAAATTGGTCCTCACAAAAAGGTTGTTCCAAAGTCCTTTTGTCTCTATGGACATAAAAACTAGTCCACGTTATTTGATGTCATTGTAATGTTATATAATCAACACTATTGTTTGCAACATGCATACAATTTTGATTTCTACCAAAAATGTTAAAGGGTATTATGTGTTTTATTTTGCAATGAAAGGTTTCAATCGTGAAATCATGTCAATAATAAAGCTTTCTTTAAAGTGGTACCTAGTCCATCCTATTTTTGGTACCCTCTTCATTTTGTCACCCCCGTTATCTATAAAGTCCAAAACAATTTTATCAAACAACAAAACTCAATGTGAAATTCTGAATTTTTTTGTTATGATTTGTGTTTGATGCAATTCTGTTGATAGCCATCTTTTGTCTACCTATCTTAAGATTTCCATTGTGAACCACATCTAGGACCAAATTCCTTTTAGTGTTTATAGAAGTGCAAAAACAGTTTGGTCATAATTGTGACACCCAATGCAAATTAATTAAGCAATTTAATTTTTACTTAATCATTTTGACATGTTTTGAACCCCTAATGAACAATTCCATCCCTTGCCTACGGTATTTTATAGAAAATTCCAATATGTCTTTTGACGTTCAATTTTTTTGTATCCACATGTTGTCATCATATTATTGATGAATAGAAACACTAAAAATCATCTTGTATTTTGTGGTTTAACCAATAATCGTAGATTAAGCCCTTTTGCAATCAACTTGCATGTAAATTTATAATTATACAAAATAATTACTACCAATAAATTATAAAAATAACTCATGTTCATATTATTAATTCAAACAGTGAAAAATGGCATGTCTATCAAAAGTGCTTCCCACATTTTATGGAAGAATTTAATCAATAACATAATTAACTTCCATTGTTAAACACTACAAGGAATTTCCAAATATATGATTGGATATACAACTTATTTTTAGTTGTAATTACCATATGCAACTTGCTACAATGCTTAGTTGCTTTGGACAAGATGTATAAAATTCTAGCCGCAAAAGATAACACATGACACCAAGTTGCAATGGTAGTCGCATAAAGATGCAATTTATGTGAACTTTTCATTCATCCAAACTAGTTTACATGACACTGTCATTTTGTGATTGATTTTACAATTAAAGTACATTGTAGTCACATTATTTATATTTTTTAAAATAATATTTTATACAAATTCAACTTGTACCATGTTGACACGTGTCATTACTTAGGTTAGGTTTTAAAAGCTAATTTAGGTTGATAGGTAGGACACCTATTGTGCCTACTTAAGGTCACTTACTAGTGACCTAACCTATGTTGATTAAATAAGTAAGGAATATTTTATCAACATTTCATAGTTGATTACAACACATGTCATTTGTGGGAATTGATCCTTGAACCCCAAAGATGGAGATCAACTTCTTTACCACCAAGTCACCCCACTAGGTGCAGCAAAGAAGGAATGTGCATTTTATTTATCCTATTTCATTTAAAACATTACAGAAAACATCATTTTTGAAATTTGATATTTTATTATGATTTTGTCCAAATTGACAAGATTAAAATTTAAACTTAAAATTTTGCAATAATGTACACAAACATAATTTTTTCCTCTTAATAAATTGATTTGAAAAGAAAAATATTTGAATTTCGTTATTCAATACAATTTCATTAACCATTATGTGGAAAAAAATGAATTCAATCACATGATTTATAAATGGATAATATAATAATAAATACATAAATAAATTTCATATCTTAAACCTTCATTGATTCTGAAATATATATTGTATAATTTTTTTTTGACATATCATATTTTACCAATATAATTTAGTTAAAATGTGTGATAGATAATTTATTCACATATAATATTTATAAATGGATTGCAAATAAAAATAAAATAATATTAAAATCTCTTTTATAAGTTATATTACTTAAGATATTAAAAAATTATAAATAATCAATTTTAATTTCTAAATATTAATTAATGCCATATAATTAATTGATTTTTATATTTTATTATCTTTACACATATAATATCTTGAGTTTTACTTAAAATTATGATAAAAAAATTTATGTAAATTTTTTTTTCCCACATTTCAATATCTATTCGATCGAAGAAACAATATTATACAATTTTTTTAATAATTGTCTTCCTAATATAGTAGTTAATTCAAAAAATATCACATATGTCAACATGGTAAAGTACTTATTATTTAACCCACATACATATGACCTATTTGTTACTTACTACCTAATATCTATCCTACTCATTGCCTATTTAAAAGATTAATTGCATAGTTTACTTAATCAATTAACTACATTTATTACTTAAACCTTAACCTATTTGATAAATAAATTACATAATTAATTAATTAAATAATTAATACAAAAACATTAACACATATCAACATGATAAAATACCTACTATTTAACCCTATTTCTACCATTAATTGTCATGGGTCCTTTGAAAATTTCACTAATTGACAAAACCTTACAACGCATTTAATGGTTAGTTCATTGAAAAATGTTAAGGGAAACAATTAAACCACTAAATCTAACAATCTTATTGGCCAATTTTTTTTTTGCATATTTAATTACATGTGCATTTACTACTAGGATTTATAGTCACAAATCAAGTTGAAAAGATGGCACATGGTGTCCAATGGCCCTTGAACCACCTTCCAAGTCACAAAAACAATTACATTTCATTTATTTTAGGATGCCACTAAAAATGGATGATATAAGTGTATTTTTCATTTTCATTTTCATCCAAATCAACATTAGCCATAAGTATAAGTTGCATATGCAATTGCAAACCACTTTGTAATTGTTTATGTAGCTACTACTTGTATTTACTAAGTGCCATGGAGGACAGTCATATTTAAAATCATAAAAATGGTTGATTTGGACAAAGGTTGCAAACGCATGGGTTGGAATGGAAAGGATTCCTTGTAATGAAAGGTAATCCTTGATCATCCATTATAAAATATGGGAGAAAAACTAAAGTTTTTACTACAAAAACATGGTTTTTATGCTAAAATTGTCACGACTAAAATTAATTTTTTTAAAATATTTGAATTTAAATTATTTTAAATTCATGTAATACATATTACATTTGGAACTTAAAAGGAAATATAAATTTGATTGTAATTATTAAACCAAAAATGAACTAAATTGACTAATGATATTAAAGATGTGCATAGTATGATCAATTTTATTAAAAAATAATATAGTTATAATGCATGATATTCAAAAAGTATGTGTATTTATATATAATTTATAGTAATTTATATCACCATGAAGGTGGTGGTTGGATAGTAAAAGCCTTTGGTTGTGACAAGGAAGGTGAAATTTCAAACCCCAATCATGAACATGTTGTGATCATGACATATGACAATAACATCATAGGTTCATCAAACTATGATTCACAATCTACACAAGATAAAACGTTTTTTTGTTTGAAATCAAGGGTTTAGTACAACAATGTTTTGATTTTTTTTTAATTTAACCCAAAATAAAATAAAATTGAATAACATTATTTCTTCTATTACCAAAGAAAATTAATTATTAATTAAAATTTCTACTCATTTTATTCATCTTTCATCATTTTTATCAAAATAATTTTATCAAAATTGTGTAGAAAAAAAGTCTATTTTATTATTAAAAAATCTAATGTCTAATATAATTAAAACCATGACTAAAATAAGTAAAAACCCCAACATAGAAAAATGGTTTTGTCATAGTGATAGGAGACCCAAAAAAAAAAGATTAAAATCATCCAAGTACATGAAATGATATTACTACCACACAAGCAACTTTTTTTTCGACACATTTTGAGTATTAAAATTACACAAAAAAATTAATAAAAGTGTTTTAAAAACTGTAATCAACCTTGAAAAAGATGAATTTGCCATGCCATTGATATCCTGACCTTGCAAAAAATAAATTAAAAAATAATATTTTGTAGTGCATCCTTTGGAAATGTTATTTTTCTTTCATTTATGTAGTGTTGCACAACTTAGTGATAGGTTATGTATATGAAATTATTGCCATAAGTGTGGATTAAATTAAAAACAAAAATTAAATTTGAGATGTATTATCAAAGTTAAATATAATTTTTAAATCATTTTAAATTTTAATTCAATGTTAAGGAACAAACAAGACAATGAATCAAATGTTGGCTCGGGCTTGACATTGCTGTGAAATAATGCCCAACTATAAAAATCTTTTCAAAATCTTTTGATTGTACTTGAATTGTGGTGAATGATTTAATTATCTTTCTTGTATGGTTATTTTCAAAAAAAAAAATGTGATTTAATGGTTAGAAGGCCTCTTCACCAAAAGGTCCATAATTAAATTCTTTTTTTCAATTTCTCATTTTTTTTTCATGAATGGATTAAAAGGATTGCAATACCTTGGTAACTTGGTGGGGAAAGGGGATTTAACCAAGTTTCCCCAACTTCCTTCAAGAAAAAGGGACTTGCAACTTTTCAAATACAAATGCGTTGAAGTACACATAGAAAATGTGATTGCCCAAGAAAATGTCATCCCATAACTTGATTCCTTGAAGAAAATGGGCTTCTTTATATGAAACAAAGAACTTAAGCCTATTTGCCCTTGCAACTTGGACCCATTTGCTTTGAGGAACCAAGGAAACATGTTATTCTAAAGAATTTGGCATGTTTCATGAGGAACTTGGGCCCATATGCCCCAAGGAACCAAGGAAACATGTTTTCCTAAAGAACTTGGCATGTTTTCAAAACAAACTTAGGCCCATTTGCTCCAAGGAACCAAGGAAAAGTGTTTTCCCAATAAATTTGGTCCCAATTGCCTTGAAGAACCATGTTTCCTTGAAGAACTTAAGCCCATTTGCTCGAGCAACCATGTAGCCCCAAGATATTTGGTTTATTTGCTTTAGTAAACCATGTTTCTTTTGAGAACTTGAACCCATTTCAACTAGGGAAGTTGCAAGTTCCCTTCTCATATGGAAGTTAGGAATCAATGTCTTCCAAGAAAAACTTGTTGCAAGAACTTGCCTAGGGACAACATTTTCTTTTGCATCCACTCATGGAAGAAAATGAGAAGTTGAAAAAATAATCAAACCTCGAACCTTTGGGTTGAAGAGGGTGATTTTAATCATTGCATCACAATTTTTTGTCTTAACAATGGTCTTGCAAGAAAGATATTTAAAGCATTCATCACATTTTAAAAAAAAGTTGAAAATAGTTTTCCTATTGGGCACTATCCTGCATCAGCACCAAGCCCAACACCACATTAAAGTGGTTGTTCATCTTTTACATTAACTCCAAGAGTATCCCCACCTTTACTTCAAAAACATAGACAAGGCTTAATATTTGATCTCAAATCTTACTTATATAAAATAATTGGTGTATGTTCACAAGGGTTTGATTCGGTAATTCGTGATTGGCTAGAGCCCCCTCCCATCCCTTGAGAACCCTAAGCCAAACCGAGCGAAAATGTAAACTTTGCTACTAATAGCAACATCAAACTATTAATAGTTAAAATAGGAAATGTCCCATGAAGTTCCCAAACACGTATTCACTTACTCACACACTTCGCACAATCACACGGGGTAAACATTCCTCAAATGTGGAAGCAAATGAAAACAATTTCAAGTTGCATTGTGCACTAACTAACACCCTAAACTTCATGGGAGGTGTTTATAGGTCCATCCTCAAACCTCATTATGCTTTCTCTTGACAATGAAACCCTGCCAATCATAAATAAACCAAAGCACCTTCCTCCCCCCCAAAAAGGAGGAAAACAAGGAACAAAATGAAAGGGTTTTAGGTTTGGTGTCTCTTCCTTACAAGGAGAGCCAACAAAATATTATTGGCAACCAAAGCAATAGTCATATATGGCCATTGGTTGCACGATTAAAATAAGAAGCAAAAGAATAAAGTTTTTGGACTTAAGTATAGTCAATTACAATAATATTTGTTTTTTGTACGTACAAATATTTGTCAATCTTTTCTCCTGATCATTTTGCTTGCAAAATGAGTTTACAGACGAGAGCCCCCAACCAAAATGAGCGATAGTGAAGTCACAAGTGAAAAAAATCATTTGCACTCATGAAAATTTTATGCTGTTGCTTTTATGCAATTGTTAACATTGGATAAAGCTTGAAAAATAGCTCACAATCCCAAATTTGGGCCCCTTAGGAGGAGGGGCCTAATTACTCTCATAGCCTTATTTATTCCACACATTTGACCTTGTAGTGTGTTTCCAAAGAGTTGAATCAACAACAATCGTAAAGTAAAGACCCAAATATTACCTTTTCAAAAATGTTGAAGGTTTTTGGGGTCATTTCTCAATACATTATTATTGTTGTTTTTTTTCTTCAGGTCAAATTATTGACACAGTTTCCATCCTTTGTCTAAGATACTTTACAAAAAAATTTAATTTTTAATATATTTGAAAATAGCCTTACAAAATGACAATTCACTTTTCAAGATGCTCATTCTCTTTTTCTTCTTAATACACGGAGGCTTTTCAAACATAAGGCTCCATTTTAGTGGCTTTCCATTAGAGTTCTATATTAAAACATTCAATCATAACCATGACCACATCAACGAAAACTCTGTGACCTTGCCCCTTGGTGTGGTTACCCTTCACAAAAAAAAAATCATTATGAGATTAAAGATGAGGATTAATAGGGGCGGGCACTGGGCACTCTCCATTGTAATGTGGAGGGCCCTGGTGTGATGCCAAACCTTATGTGCAAGCAACCGCTCCTTAACCAAATGAACTATAAGACAAATCAAGTCCTACTCCCTCTTTCAACTGTCTACCGGACACCCAAAAATGCACACAATCTTGCTATCCATTTTATTGTCCTGATCATTTTGGTTGCAAAATGGGTTTACTTACTCGTGATGTGGTCTAGTGAACTGGATGCTCTTGTGTGGATGAACCACATGCAGCTGTGTGGTGAAGCAGATGCTGCTGTGTGGAGGATGTCCTTGCTTGGTGCCTGCAGACTTCACATTAAAGTGGAGATGAGAGACAGCATTCGAAAATAAGCTCTTGAGTTGGACAACCCTGGAAAGACTGCAGGCTATATGCTGCTATCAAATATATGAAAGATGCTGCTGCCCCTGCTGCTGGCAAGTGGGTTGTCAGCACATATGTTCAATGACAGAAGTTGGAAGGGGGTGTTGAAAAAAAACACCCAGGATACTTCTGGATTGACACCAACAACCAGGTATATACATTTGGAATGGTTGACCACCAACATTCTGAAATTATTGAAATCCATGCAGAGTTAAAAGAGATTGTCTGGACATCTATGGTGGTGGACATATACCACATACCAAAATTTCTCTCACTAATGTAGAGCAAGAAGAGGAGAAAGATTTTCCATTTTGTCTCATCGCTGGAAGCTGGCCATTGCATTTGCACTCGTTGTTGCACCTCCAGGGTACTTACTGCCCTTGGCATTTTGAAGAATCTGCAGGGCACTGTGTGCTGACTGCCACATTGCCACCAAATTACAGACAGTTAGGAGAGAGATCAGACATTTTAAAAGGGATGCCTTGATTGCCATCACCACTTCAGGAGGTCCTTTCTTTCTTGCATGGATTATTGGTGATGTCAGAGGTCTATCTCAACAGTGCAAGAGATTGGGCATGATGAGAACAGTGTGTTGAATAGTAGGAGAAGTTTGCTAACTCTAGTAGAAGAAAAAATTTGCAGCTTTGGCGCCCCTACAACAGAAACCAACAACGAATTCATAAGGTACAGATGAATTGGCACGAACTTTTGTCACGCCATGCGAGTTCCAATCTCTCAAGTCTGTTGCACAGAAGTAAAATGTCCAAAGAACCAACCCTACATATGTTTGTGGACTCTAGAGCCCTCTTGGGATCCTTCTCGCCATTGCCATAACTGCAAGATTTACCATCATCATCAGTTTGTTGTCACCACAAGAAGAAGTGCATGCTGCAGCTAGCCCAAGCAAAACAGTCCCCAAGTTCTGGAGATTCCTCAACGAACATCAGAATTGAGGAATGCGTGTTGCCCATGATAGGCGGCCTACTTGGTTCTTATTTGATAATCCCGCCAGTCAAATGTCACATTGTCGCCGCTACTATGATCATCAGTGAGTGCTCAGGGAGTAGTAGAGATAAGGAATGCAATATAAGTGAATCCATGATGTCAATCCTTGCAATAGTAGTGACGAAAATGCAACACAAATCACGTCAATGTGACGAGAAGGGCATTGTTGTAAGCTTATGTAACATGGACAACAAACATTGAGAAAATCAATGGCGGGCAACAATTGCGAGCGGGACGTGTTGGTGGCGCGAGCTGGTGCCGCTGCAGCAGCAGAGCAGGCGGGGGGGAACGTTGTTGTGCATGAGCAGCCTGAGGACGTCCACGGAGGAGACGGCAACAACAAGCAGCGACTCACAGTTCTCCAACTACAAACCCTCAACTGCATTCCTTTTTCCAGGCTAGGTAAAACAAACCACAGCGACAAACAAAAAAGTTTGTTTGCATCGTTCTATGTACACTTGCTAACAATGGTGCTAAGATTGTGTCGCTGCTGCTGGCAGGGTGCACAAGCTGTTGGTATGGGGAAGGATGCTCACACAGTACCTGCTGCAGCTGCTCTCTTTGCCAAAACTAAAGAGATTCTAGGGTGAGACACTTTGAGGACTTTTATTGCTGCATCGGACTTGATTGCTGAACCAGGCTTGTGTGCATCCTACTAGAAAACAACAAACAACAACAGATACTAACTTCATTCATAGAAGCTCATAGGTTTGTTCTCCTTTTTTTTTCTCCAACCCATGATGTACAGAAGGGGGGATGTTCTGAAGCATTTTTGTTTTAGTTTCAGAGGTATGATTTGTTGGATATATGCATCAATGGACCAAAACAAAAGCTTGACTCCCTAGTTATAAGCCAGGTACTGGCATCTCCAGCACATACCAAGTAGTAGTATTGAAGAAATAGAAGAGACAGAGTTGGTGGACAACATTGCTGCCACCTTCTGGTTGTTTTATATTCTTGCTGTGATGGAAGTGAGACAGAGAATCAAGCTGACAACAAGCGCATCTTCCACTGGTTTTCCTTGTCAGAATTGATAATTTTTGTTCACTTTTTTCTGATCTGTTCTTGGCATACATACAGCCAGCAATCTATGTTGGAAGCCTGGCAGGTGTTGAGGTGCTTAGGATGCAAGAGAAGGGTCAAGACATTATTGACTCTGTGGATGTCACCTGTGGCCTGAGCCTTGGGGAGTATACTGCTTTGGCTTTTGCTGGTGCATTCAGGTGCATGCCCCCATCCATTCTTCCTTGATCTATCAGTGATAATATTGCCTAGAACATTTAGACTTGGCAGTTTGTATTTGACTTGAATGTAACCAGTTTTGGGTTCTCCGGAGATGGGGCAGATTATTATATGCTTCTCTACACCCACTGTTGGGTGCTGATGAAATCAGCTCAGGTAGTCATGGCAGCTTGTCACTGTTATTCATGATGAAGATGATCATCTGACACTTTGTGAGCAACTCTCATAAGGTTACAACTGCACTCTTTGTTGTGTTACCTTGAAATGGTTGCTGTCAGGA
>Ga0116228_10005759_pt1 | contig 11054 bp, 10 predicted proteins | sample S1TSphfallax_2_FD_89694 | JGI IMG/M metagenome (GOLD analysis project Ga0116228, IMG submission 89694) | Host-associated microbial communities from peat moss isolated from Minnesota, USA - S1T2_Fc - Sphagnum fallax MG | ecosystem: Host-associated > Plants > Peat moss > Unclassified | place... | reverse complement strand
TTCTCGTCGGCCAGGAAGCGCATATTAGGCTGCGCTCGGGAACGCCTTCTCCGACCTCAAAGTATCGCGCGCATAGGCGAGACACGCGATGATGTCGTCGTGCTCAATGCCGGGATAGTTCGGCAGCACGTCGGCTTCGGTCCATCCATCGGCCATCAGGCCGATCACGAATTCTACGGAAAGCCGCGTCCCTCGAATGACAGGCTTGCCGGCGAGCACTTCGGGCGCGAGCGTAATGCGAGGATGCTCGATCATGGTCCGTTGGCCACTCCGTCTTTCAAGTATGATATCTACTGGACCTGGTACCGTGAGGCGACGCCAAAATCACCATCGGCGATGCCGGCCGTCACGGCCATGAGGATGGTTTGAGCGGATTCAGGCAGTTTGGAATGCAGTCGCAGAGGCGATGTAACTTGCACCCGAAATCATAGGGCCACAGCGTAAACATAGTGCTCATCATCCTCGCCCCCGGCACGCCATCCCCACCTTTTGCCCTCCGTGACCGAGTGGGAGGAGCATGAGGCGCGGTGCTGCACGCGCTCCGGGGCGACGGGCAGAGGGCGACAGGATAACCTACGACCAATTGGTCCGTGCGGGCAATGACTGCCGCTTGTGCGTTGACTGCCCCCGGCCGCCCGCGTCAACAGTTCCTGTCACAGATGTGTTGACTGGCTGCAAGGGTGGCCGCCCGGCCGCGGCAGGCCTGTTGACAGCGGTGAGTGAGGTTTGACCTGGGGCAGCTCAGCTCCTTACGGGTGCGCGGCGTCGGCAAATCAAGTGGGCAGGGATTGGCCAAGAGCGGGCAGGCCGTTCTGGAGCACGCTCGGCCTTGCAAGTATACTCGAGCCAACGATTATGGTCCGCGAATGAGATACGTCGTCATCGACATAGAGGCGTCCGGGTTCGATGGCTTCCCGATCGAGGTTGGCTGGTGCGATCAGGACGGCAATAGCGAAAGCCATCTCATTCGCCCTGCGTGGAATTGGACCGACTGGGACGTTCGTGCCGAGCGTGTGCATGGTATCACCCGCGAACAACTTGAAGATCGAGGAGAACCCTATGAGGCTGTTGCTAAGTTTGTTGCAGATATGTTGGCGAGGTGCCGGAGGGAGGGCGTAATAGTTGCGTCGGACAACCCTGACGACGACCGCGAATGGCTCGTCAAGCTGCTCCGGCGAGCGGACATGGAGGACCCCGTTCTCTTAGCTGACATACGGGAAATCTACGCGATCTCGGTCGAACCAATGTTTGCCGTCCTGCCCCAAGACTCTAACCAAGAGTCCAACGCTGATCATCATCGCGCCCGGAACAGCGGTGAAGCCATTATACACGCCGCCAAGACCCAGTTAGCAGCTCAGCTTAAGCACCGGGCCGCCGCCGACGCCCGCCGGCTGCGGGACATCGTTGAGGCGATCAAGGCGGAAGTCAGCAGCGCCATAAAGCAGGAGAGTCGAGGTTAGGACGCTGCCAGCTCGGTTTTGGGTTTGGCCGCCATGATGATTCTGTCGAAAACATCCTGATCTGCCACAAGCGCGTCGAGCGCGCGTTCTAGCGGTGCCAGAAATTTGGTCCAATCTTCCGACTCCCAGGCATCCGCCAGAAGTTCGGCAGGAAGCTTTATCGGTCGGAAGAACACTAACCTGCCCGCGTTGATCCAGCCGTTCTTGAGCAATTCATCTGCCAATTCGCCCGTGCTTTTGGCAAACGCGGCCCGACCAGCGCTTCCACCGAGCGAACTCCAGGTAACAACGAACTGGAACCCAAAGTCGGCCTGTCCGATGCCACACATATCCGCAAGGTTATAGGACAGGCTCTCGACGTTAGGTCTACGTGTAAAGACGAATCGGGCGATCGGCTCTGCATTCTCCTCTTTCCATTTGCTTGGGCAAACCCAGAACGAGAAGTCACCAAAATCGACCTTACCCTTCCAGCCGCATTTCTCCAACCAATCCCGGGCAAGATCGGAAACCACTGTGCGGATTGCAGGCTCCATCTTGTCAAATAAGATGGCGGCCTTGTTAAATAAGGCGAGGTCTTTAAGGATTATTGAAGCGGCGGTGCGTTCATCGGCATCGGACATGCAAGGGATCCTAAAGGCTGGTTACATGGGCGGCGAAGCTGGTCGCCAGGAATCGGGGAATATGCGGGCGGCCAAGAGCAGCGCGGCGTAGCGCAGCGGCAAGATCCCTCCATGAAACCGAAAGGACTTTGCCGATATGGTTCCCAGCGCTCACAGGCGTCCTGCCATCGGTGGTAAGAAAAATAACCGCCCAAGGACGCGTCGAGCCTGCACGGGCTGCGGCGATTTTGCAGTAACGCTCCAACTGGTCAGGTTGCTCGGCCGCGTCAATCTTGACCTCGACAATCAGGAAGAAAGCGGCATCGTCGATCTGGATGTCGACACGGCAGGCGCTGTCCCCATCGGGGCATTCTTCGACTGCAACAATGCAACGCGCCGAAGGCCTGGCAGGGAATCGATCGTTTTGCTCGGCTCTTACTCGTCCGAGTACATGGCTCAGGAGAGCGTCGCCGCATCCGTGGCCGCCGGCTGGATCAAGGAACCACCTCAGCACTGACGCGTTCCTGACCTCATTCCTTCGCAGAGATGCCGCCGACCAGGGATTGGCGAAAAATCCTGATACTTCGAGAAACTCGACCGGCCCGCGCAAGCTCTCCATAAAGCCGCCCAGACCAGCAATATCAGTCTGGGCGAAGTGCACGTGCCGGTGCGCGGGGGCACGTAGGCCGAATGAGAGGCTGCGGAGTTTGTCGAACAGGAGGGGAAGGTCGTCAGACCAATCGGACGGGTTGCCTGCGAAACATGGCCGCAACTTGTCGATCAGTGCCACCAGCGCGCCGGTATGCGGAGGTACCCACGCTTCCATCACAGAAATGCTTGAACAGCGGTTAATTTCGATTTGCAGCACGCAGGGCTCCGACTAGATACCCAGCCGAGTCCGGCGCTGATACAGCGCCTCATAATGCGGATTTCGAAAAGAGCGTCACGCCTCTATGGTCGTATGTGGTAATTGACGAGCCGGACCGAATACTGACTGTGGAGGCAGTGTAACCCTTCAGTCCGTCGCCGGGCCGTGAGCCGCGCGACTTGGTAAACAGCGTCACCCCCCTCTCGTCGTAGACGATAATGCTGGAGCCCTTTTCAACGGCGTTTCCGATTGGCATCGTTGCCTCCTTATCAAATTATAGGATCGTTCTTAGACCGTCCGCTAGTTTATTCGATACACACCATTCAATTTATAGCCGATCCGAATAAATATCGAGATAGTTAACGGGGGCGTCTTTGTCAATCAATATTATACCATTGGGCCATGGTCCGCCTCGGGCTGGCGGTCGCCGGCCCGCCGATCATCAGCCGTTCTTCCCATGTTTTGCCGGTGATTGTTCCGTGGGAAAAACTTGTGGTGCGGCGCGACACGTCCGCCTGGCGCGACGTGCGGCAGGCAGAAGGCAACCGGATGAACTACGACGAGTTGGTACGACAGCGGAAGGACTGCCGCCTGTGCGTCGGTGGCGGCCCATCGCGGCTGCGCAACGGCAGCCCCCTTGTATACGCCCCCGAAATCGTGAGCCGCTTTTCGCGATGGCGGCCAACGGCGCCCGAGGCGAGTCGTCGAGGGCCACGACCTCTCGGGCGCCGACTTCTTCGAGCGGAACCGTGGCAAGGACAACCCGTCCAGTTCAATGGATCTCCAGCAGCGCGACCGCCTCACTGAGGCCGGCCGCCACCGCGGGTGACCCGATTGACGGATGCGGCGGCCTCGGCTTGCGGATCAGATGCCAACTGCGGTCGCAGGCGGAGCCCCTTGGCCCCAGTGACGGGGCTATGGCGCGCAAGCTCCCGCCTACCCCGCATCGCCCTTCGGCGATGCGGGGTAGGCTACGCGCCCGTTCGACATTAACCGAATCAAGTTGACGGTCGAACGGGCGCTAAGCTTTTTTTGAAAAGGCATCTTTGTCGGTGTGCCAAAGCACTTATTGGCCGACGATGCCCGACCAACGCGGTTGAGCGACTGCCGATCAGTCACGGGTCTCCGTACCTGTGACAACGATATTCGCGTCGGTTTCGACGAACGTGAGGGAGGTGCCGTTCGGGCCGGTGTATTCGGAATAGTTGTAGACTGCGCCAGTGACGTCCGTGTCGCGCTCGAGTACGCGGCAATCGGGAGTCACGGTATAGGTCCCTGTGTACGGCACAGCCCTCGCCTTGGCCTGTTTGCCACCGATCGTCGTTGACGTTGACGCGCCGGTGACATGGCCTTGTCCGTCATACGACCCGAGACCGGCGACAGCGAATGGGATTTGGGCATGGTTCGCGGAAATGGAGAAGCCGGTATAGGAATAGCTATAGACGCCGACCAGCGTTCCGGTTTCGCAACCGCCGTTCCCAGCAGCAGCCGAGGGAGACAAGGCAAGTAGCGGCGCGCCGACGATGACCGCAGCGGCATAGGCACGATTTAATAGGTTCGCCAACATGAAATTCCTTTTGGATGACCGACTTCGCGTCAAATCCGCGTTGCCGGCTCGCTTTTTGCGAGCCACCCCTATGGCACCAACGCATAAAATTTGCAAACCTTTGTGGCGGGCGATTACTTTTTGAGAGCGGCCAACCGTCCCGCCACGCCAGCGCGCCGCGACGGCGGGTCGCTTGTTCCTAAATCAGGTGTGCGTCGATTAATTTGAGCTTCATATCCTTGCGCCCCAGGAATGGACTCCTGTTTGTGTTCAGCCAGCCGCAGCCCGGATGGAGCCCTTGCGTCATCCGTGGCCTCGCCCCACCGCTCAGGTTGGAGCGCTCGGTACTAGCGCACCCGCGCAACGTGCGCGCGTCCTGTCCGCTCTTATCGTGAGCTCGGTAATGCCATGCCGAAGCGGCAACCGCTGCTTGCCGTGAACCTCACAGCGCCCTCCCACGTCATTCCTCCAGTTCAACGAAGGGCGATCGGGGGGTTATCTGGCGCGACGGGCCGCCGCGCGTCAGGCCGCGTCGGGCGAAAAAGCATGAACGGTGTCGAAACGACACCATTCGGGCCACGACCGATAGCGATGATCACTACGTTTTCGCTGTAGCACTATGAATGACGGGGGACTACGTCGAACGACGTTGCGGAGAAGCGAAGCACTGGATGGAATGTCTTCGGATCAGACCTGGATATTAGATTTCCCGACGTTGCATTGTTCGCAGAGGATCTGAAGGTTTTCGATAACGGTCTCTCCCCCAAGGCTCCATGGAATAATATGATCGACGTGCAGTCGCGCTCCTGATTGCGGAGATGCACCACATAAGCTACAAGTCGCACCATCTCTCATTAGGACAATGGCCCGTTGTCGCCAATTTGCAGTGCGGGCGGTTCGGCGAATCGTATTCGACGGTGCGGCGTCTACCAAGGGAGTGACACCTTCATTTGCCCAGCTTACAAACGATTCAAGGGCTCGCCTCCAGGTGCCGAATCTCTTCTCATAAGTGCCCGACGAGTACTGGGAGACCTCTTTCGTTAGCTGGTTGTATTTCGGTTGAGTCCCGAGCTTGGTCCACACTTCAACCAGATTCTCGAAAAGTGCCTCATCTGGAATATTCAGGTTTCTTGTTTTGGGTAACCCGGCAAGTTCCAGGGCTTTGAACCACGAGCCGAAGCGTCTCGTAAGCGTCGTTGCATGATATCGGCCTCGGTCATTGTATTGGTCGATGGTCACGCTCGACGATCCGGATTCAACCGCTACGCGACGGAGATCGGCGATGAGGGTGTCGTCTGGTGTGTCGCGATGGTGGGGTTCAAGCTCGAATCGCATCGTCTGCCTCCAGGACCAGTATATGCCGAAGCGACGTTCGAATATCACGCCGAAAGTTCGTCATGTTTTACCCGCCGCATCTGGAGGGCCAATTCCAGGAATACGTCCCTCGAATTCCTAATCCTGGGGCCGTGGGTTCGAATTCCGCCGGCACACCATTTCAGAACAGAACTAGCCCGATTACGAGCTGTCCTCCTCCAACCTGTAAGCGCGCCGAATTGCCAGCAAACTGGCCAAAGAAATCAGGCTCATGACGGCGAGCCAGATGCCGGGGAAGCTGTTCAGGCCGGTCGCCTTGATGGCCCAGGTGTTGGCGAAAGGGGTCAGGCTGCCGAACAACAGGATGCCGAGGGAATAGCTCACCGACATGCCCACGCCGCGCACGGCGGGCGGGAACAGTTCGCCGAACAGCGCTGGCAGGGGGGCGGTATAGAAGCTGCGCGTGACAGCAATCACCGCCGATGCCAGCGCGACCGTGATGAAGCCAGGTAGGGTGGCGATGACCAGGAAGCTCGGATAGGCCAGCACGAGCATCAGCGCCGCGCCGATGATGCAGGGTACCAGGCGGCCAATGCGGTCGGACCAGGCGGCGGATGTCGGGGTGATGACCAGGGAAATGGCGGTGCCCAGCATCGGCAGCAGGTAGCTGTTGCTCGCGTTCATGTGCAGGACGGTCTGCGCGTAGGTCGGCAAATAAATGAAGATGTAGGTGGCGGCGGTGCCGGCGGCGATGGTGCCGGCCGCCAGCAGGACGCGCACCGGATAATGCTGAACGACCGTCAGGGCCGGGCGGGCGTTGCGGCTCGTGTGCTCGAACACCGGCGTTTCCTCGGTGTGCCGGCGCAGATAAAGGCCGACCGGGCCGATCAGCAGGCCGAGCGCGAACGGGATGCGAAAGCCCCAATCGTGCAGGGTGTGCGCCGGCATCATCACGCTGGTCAGCCACGCCACGGCGGACGCGGCCAGCGTGCTGACCACCTGGCTGGTGAACTGAAAGCTCGCCATGAACCCGCGGCGGCCCCGCCCATGCTCCAGCATGAAGGCGGTGGCGCCGCCGAATTCGCCGCCGGTGGAAAAGCCCTGCACCACGCGCGCGGCCAGGATGCCGAGCGGCGCCCACACGCCGATGCTGTCGTAGCGCGGCATCCCTGCCACCGCCGCGGTGCCGAGGGTCATCAGGATAATGGCGAGCGTCATGGCAGCGCGGCGGCCGGCGCGGTCGGCGTAGCTGCCCAGCGCGAGGGCGCCGAGCGGGCGGGCCAGAAACGCAGTGGCGTAGGTGCCCCAGGTGTACAGCAGCGAGCCGGTTTGGGTGTGGGCCGGGAAGAAGGCGTCGCTGATTTGCGGCACGAAGTAGCCGAACAATGTGAAGTCGAAGAACTCCATCGCGTTGCCCGCCGAGGCCGCGAGGATAATGCGGGTGGCAGTTTTCAGTTTTCAGGTTCCGCTTTTCAGAGGGTAGGAGCAGGTCTGGAGACTTGCCTCGGTGCGGGTCAAGGGGCAGACCTTTGGGGAGGCAGAGCGTTGGGGTTGATGTCCGCAATCAGTCTGCCATCGCCGCGTTCCTTGTGGGAGACCACGGCGCCTCCGGCGGCGGCGTTTCCGGCCGTGGCCGGCGTGGTGCGGGCGCAGGTGGCCGTGGTGGGGGCTGGCTACACCGGTTTGTCGGCAGCACTGCATCTGGCGGAGGCGGGGCATGACGTTGCGGTGATCGATGCGCATGCGCCGGGCTGGGGTGCTTCGGGGCGCAACGGCGGGCAGGTGATTGCCGGCGTGAAGCAAGATCCCGAATTTTTACGCCCGCATTTCGGCGACATCGTTGGGCCGCGTGTGATCGGGACGGTGGGCAGCGGCCCGGATCTGGTGTTCGATCTGATCAGCCGGCTCGGTATTGCCTGCGACGCGGTGCGAAACGGATGGCTGCAGCTTGCCACCTCCGAGTCGACTTTGCGGGTTTCGCACGAGCACGTTCGGCAATGGCGGGCGCTGGGCGCCGATGTCGAGACGCTGGATGCGGCGGAGACCGCACGGCTGACCGGATCGTCCGCCTACGTCGGCGCCATGCTCGACCGCCGGGGCGGGACGGTGCAGCCACTCGCCTATGCGCGGGGCCTGGCGGGGGCGGCGACACGGGCCGGCGCGCGTATTTTTGCCGATACGCCGGCGACCGGGTTGGCGCGCGACCGGGCTGGCTGGCGGGTGCGCACGGCGGGCGGCATGGTGACGGCGGAGCGCGTTATCCTGGCGACCAACGCCTATTCCGGCCGGCTGCATGACGGGCTGCGGCGCAGCGTGGTGGCGGCGGCGTCGTGGCAGGTGGCAACCGATCCGCTGCCGGCCGAAGTGCGCGCAACGATCCTGCCGGAGGGTCAGGCCGGGTCCGACATGCGGCGCCTGCTGCGGTATTTCAGGCTGGATGCGAATGGCCGCTTCGTGCTCGGGGCGCGGGGGTCGTTCAGGGATCCGCAACCGCCATCGTCGCTGCGGCGGCTGTGCGCGACGGCGACGGTGTTGTTTCCGCAATTGCGCGGCGTGCCGTTCACCTATCAATGGGGCGGCCTGGTGGCGCTGACGCAGGATCACCTGCCGCATTTGCACGCGCTGGCACCGGGTCTGTTGGCGGGTGTCGGCTATAATGGCAGGGGTGTTGCGATGGCGACCGTGATGGGTCGCGAACTTGCGGGACTGGCGGCCGGCATGGACCCGTCCGAGCTGGGCCTACCGGTGGTCGGGGTCCGCCCGTTGGCGTTGCATGCGGCAAATCGGCTTGGCGTGCATGCGACCACGGCTTGGTACCGGCTGCTCGACACAAGGCAGTAAGGAAGAGTTCATTCTTGAAAGGAAGAACCAAAAAACGCTTACTTAAATAGAAGAAGTTTTTTGTTTCTTTTTTTCAAAAAAGAAATACTTCTTTGCTATGTCTGTCGCTAAGGTTGTTCTGTTCGGGATGTTGGCCGCGGCGAACGTCCTGTATTTCGCCGCGTGGGCCAGGGCAGCGCGGCGCCATGTGGGCGCGCCGGGGCCGACCGCGGCCGATGTGCTGATCGGGTTTGTCACCGATTTTTTCGATGCGCTGGGCATCGGCTCCTACGCGCCCACCACCGCGATCTACACGTTCCGCAAGCGGCCAACCGAGGAGCTCATTCCGGGCACCTTGAACATCGGCCATAATGCGGCGTCGATTGCGGAATGTTTGATCTATGTGGCGGCCGTCCCGGTGGACCCGGTGCTGCTCGTGGCGTCGATCGGCACCGCGGGGGCGGGCGCCTGGCTCGGGGCGGGTGTGGTTGCGCGCCTGCCACGGCGGACGGTCCAGCGCGTGATGGGTGTGGCGCTGGTAATTGCCGGCGCGGTGTTTGTGGCGACCAATCTTGGCCTGTTGCCGGCGGGCGGCGCGGCCATGACATTACTGGGGTGGAAATTCTGGCTGGCGATCAGCGTCAACTTTTTTCTCGGGGCGCTGATGAGCGCGGGGATTGGGCTTTACGCGCCCTGCATGATTATGCTGGCGCTTCTGGGGCTCAATCCGCTGGGCGCATTTCCAATCATGATGGGCGCATGTGGTTTGGTATTGCCCCTGGCAAGCCTGCGGTTCTTCGAGACCGGGCGATTTGCCTGGGGGCCGGCCCTGGGGCTGTTTATCGGCGGCAGTTTCGGCGTTTTGCTCGCCGCGGTCGTGGTAAAGTCGTTGCCGCTGGTTTCGTTGCGGTGGCTTGTCGTTTGCGTCGTGTTCTATGCCGCCGCGTCCCTGCTGGCGGGGGCCGGGAGGGACGCGGCGGCAAGCGACGTTTCTGCCTAGAGCATTATCAGCCTGACTGGAATCGCCGGATGTGGGCGGATAGCTCCGGGCTGATACAAATGCTCTGCAAACAACTAGCTAGAGCGGCCCGACGAACGCCTACGATTTTCCAGTCAGGCTGAAGCCGCTTAGCCCGAAAGGAAGGAAGCAGGTTTTTGCCAAGGATGCACGGTGGGGTGGGCTTCAGCCCGCCTTGCCAACACCACAAGCTTGAGCGCCAGAAGTTGGACTGCCGTCCCATAGGCGTTAAAGTAGCTGCCGTAGCGTGGGTTTTAACCCACGGACACACGCCGCAGCGTGCTACCAAGGGTACCGAAATCTATTTTAACGCCTATAGGACCGCCCTCCACCCTACAAGATTCGCGAAGTGTCAATTTCAACGCCGCCTGGTATTGAATAGCAAAAGTCTTTTTGTTCTTGTCTTGCATCCGCCCAAGTTCATCATCCTTCGCTACAAGATTTTCTCATCGTATTTACCGGGCCCACCGGTACGCTACTGGGCGCCGACACAGGATAATGATTCGCTCTCACCCCCGCGCATGCCTATCTTTTTCGCCTTCGCAACGACAGCGAGCAGCGTATCCGGGTCAAAGGGCTTGGCCAGATGGCTGTTCATGCCCGCCTTGTGGCACTCCGCGATCTGGTCGGTGAAGGCTTGGGCGGTCATGGCTACGATCGGCACTCGCCCCCGCTCGCCTTCCAGCACACGGATCCGACGCGTTGCTTCCAGCCCGTCCATCACCGGCATGCGAACATCCATCAGGATGACATCGAAATCTGCGCTCGCTGCCACCGCGACGGCTTGCGCACCGTCTTCCGCGGACGTTACCACGTGGCCGCCTGCCCTCAGAATGGCACCGGCGATGTCGCGGTTCATGAACACATCATCCACCACCAGCACATGAAGCAGTTGCTTCACATTCGCGGACGATGCGAGCGAGGATGCTGGCTCTGAAAGCGAATTGGCTATGGCATTCACCGGCAACTCCAGCCAGAACACGCTGCCGCCGCCCGGATTGTCGCTGTGCCCAAGGCGTCCGCCCATCAAGGTCGCGAGCCTGCTCGAGATGGCGAGGCCGAGACCGGCACCTTCCACTCTGGACGTCGCTTCGATGTCAAGCCGCGAAAAGGCCCGAAACAAAAGTTCGTGCTGATCGGCCGGTATTCCGGGGCCGGTATCTGCAACATCAATTCGCATCAATGAGCCGTCAGCGACGGTTCGCAGGTGCAGCGTAACGCCACCGCGGCTGGTGAATTTCACCGCGTTGCCAAGCAAGTTCAATAGCAGTTGTCGTAGCCGTGTCGGATCGACCTGAATTTTGACCGGCACGTCAGGCGGCGTGGCAAGGGTTAGTGTCAACCCCTTCTCCTCGGCCGATGGAAGGATAAAGTCCAGGCATGAAGCCGCGACCGCTTTCGGATCGACATCGACTGCTTTCAGCCTTAT
>Ga0116228_10005758_pt1 | contig 11055 bp, 6 predicted proteins | sample S1TSphfallax_2_FD_89694 | JGI IMG/M metagenome (GOLD analysis project Ga0116228, IMG submission 89694) | Host-associated microbial communities from peat moss isolated from Minnesota, USA - S1T2_Fc - Sphagnum fallax MG | ecosystem: Host-associated > Plants > Peat moss > Unclassified | place: USA... | reverse complement strand
TTTTGATTCCAGGGGCATTCCCAAGGAGTAGGCCAACCTATTTTGCCCCAGGGAAAAAAATCCCGGGATAAGGTTAACCCCAAGAAACATTTCCTCAAGGGAGAAGTGAATTGAATCCAATGAACTTCTTCCCCATGGAATGATGTTGATTTGATGAGAAGGCCATCTCATATTGCCTTGAGGAAAAGAAAACTAAATGCAATGAATTATCTCCCTAGGGAATGATCTTGAATTAAGGAGCAAGCTATTCTATTTTTCCCTAGGGAGAAAGATCTTTGATGAGAAGGTTGTCCCCAAACAACCTTTCCCGAAGAAGAAATATTGAACAACATTCCTCCTTAAGGAAACAAGTTTGTAAAAGGGAATGCGAAAAGGGAGGACAATGTTCTTTAATGTGGGTGACATTTCAATGGTTACTTTTACAATTGTAAATCTAGTGTTAAATTTGTGGTCTTTTGTCATATCTTTTGTCGGATTAAATTCAATACCATGTAGTAAATGCATTTGTTGGTCCCTATTTGTGTGAGGACTAGGGCCTTAAATGTGGCAAGATCTAAATAAGTGCATGGCCTTCATTGTCCCAAGTCTCCCAAAGGTCTACTTCAAGTCTTTGAAAGAACAAGGCCATTTTTGTTTCCTTATACCATAAAGGCCATGAGTTAAGGTGAAAAAACCTTCTCAATTCAATCTAAAGTAGGTTCCAACACTTGGAATCCAATAATGTCTATGGAAGCCATGCCACTTTGTTTGCCTCTTGATTCAGCGAAATTCATGTGGCAACTAAAACGATCTGATGGAGGGTGCTACGATTCAAAGTACAAACATGCGAAGTTTCTTCTCAACACATTAGTTGGAAAAATGAAATTCACATATATAACATCAACTCTATGATCCATTATTCTTGCAACAACATTAAATGCTTCAATCCATTATTGACTACAAATGTGCAATGTGTAAAAACAAAAGTGGGAGAATGTGCATTCAAATTGTGACAAGGATCAAAGTATAACAAGTATAAACGGAGTGAATTCAAAGAGATTAATCCTTGCCTAGAAGCCGCAAATTCCTTCAATTCATCGGGTTTAAAAGGATTTGATGATGTCATCAATATTGTATTTGTCACAACAAAATGAGTCAAGGAGAAGATGTGTCCTCAAGATGGATAATGATTAGGGAAAAGACATTCCCAAAGGGAAAAATGTGTGAACCCAAGGATAAACATGGTTGGAAAAGACATTCCTCAGGGAGAAGATGTGTCCTTGGGGATAGATAGTGGCCAAAGAGAAGGTGGGCATGGGGAAAAGATGTTCCCTTTGAAGAAAATGTGTTCCTTTGGGATGGAAAATGGTTGGGAAAAGGTGTGACACACTCCCAAGTCACAGGTTAAGCCTAAGATGGCCTTGGTTTCTAAAACAACGAAATTGTGGGGATTTGAGGGTATGCTCCCAGCTCTCAGCACTAAAAGGGGTAGAGGGGCATGTTGAGGCTCCGGGATGGGATTAGGAAGAGGGACAAGCTTTAGTTACTTACTCGAACTTGCATCAAGCCAACCAACAAGTTGGTTAGTGCGCATTTTGAAGCACCTTTGGTGCTAGGACAAGCCACGAGCAACTCTGGACTCACAAGACTCACCATGGCCTAGACTTAAGGGAAGCCACCACCTTCCCCATATAGTATTCTCTGCGTTACTCCGTGGCACCCACATCCGAATGGCTTTTTGTCCCGGGACTCCCAAGGAGGAGTCCCGAAACTGTCCCGGTTTGGACTCTCGGGACTTTGTGAGTTCATAACTTTTTGTTCAGACCTCTAATTGGGATGAGGTTTTAAGCAAACTTGTAGCGCTCCTTTAAAGCTTTCCAACGGTGTGTTGCACTCCATTTGCACACATGGGGGTTGGGTCGATTCTCGACTTTTAATGGTCGGGAGTCAAATTGCTAATTTGACTCCCGACCCTTCTTTTTGCCATAACTTGTGCTGCAAATGTCCAAATGGTTCATGCGAGGCCATTTTCGACATCTAGATTTCAATAGTTTTCCAATGACATGAAGAATGCCTCAAGGTGAGGTGTTTTGACCCTTGCAATCAAAATCTGAAATTTTGGAAGTCCCGGAAGACTCCCAAGTCCCCATTTCGAGAGTGTGAGTGTCATCCTCACACTCTTCCAAAAGTGGGGTTGCGACAAGGTGGGTCTGGGGAAAAAGACGTTCCATGGGAAGAAGATGTGTCCGTAGGGATAGACAATGGTAAAAAAGAAGGTGGGCCTAGGGAAAAGATGTTCCCAAATGATAAAATTTCTTGCGGATGGATAATGGCCACAGAGAATGTTGATTTAAGGAAATGATGAGGCTTAAGGAGAATACATTCCCCAAGGAGAAGACAGCCTGATGCAAAGATGTGTCTTCGAAAAAAAATTGGGTCGGGGAAAGATGTGACCCGATGGTGAAAATGGGCATGGGGATGATTCATTGGGGAGGAGATGGGGCCAAAGAGAAGATGGGCATGAGGGGGATGATCTTGCTTTGGGGAGAAGGTGATTCTTGGAACCAAGGAGAAGGATTTGGAAGGGTGGGCAAGTTGGAAAAAAAATGTCTTTGGGGGAACTAAGGTGGGGCTTGGTTTTAGCGAACATGCCAAGGAAGTGGTGAGGGGGCTTCGAGGTGTGGGGGGGCAAGGGGGGGAGGGGGGTGGGTCAAATTAGATTTGGTTACCCAAGGCAAGGCTTGGATAATTAGGGTTTGTAACCCTAATTGTCAAGGTGTGTTGCAAACCATGCCATATTTAATTCAATGTTCCTTTGTCTTATGGATATGCAAATTTTGTGGAAATTGTATTTTCTTTTTTTCTTTTGAAATACAATAACAAACCCAACTTGAAAAGCTGTTAGGATCCCCAAGTCAAGCTCATTTGTAGAAGGGTGATATGCATTTCATTTGCCACACAATTGGGTTTGAAACCCAAAACCTCTTTGAAGTCCTAAGGTCCTAAAATGAACCATACCAATGGGTCATTGTCCATGGTGGTAAATCTTATTTCTTTCATTGGCCTTGGATGAATCAGCACCTACATCATAATTGTGGTATAAAACCTATAAACATTTGTTGTTTACTTCCAAACAGCATGTAAAATCTTGTTTAACGACTAATGTAGGGTTTTTGAGTGTAAACTTTATTTTATGTCAACCAAATTTCAATTGCCCATATGTTTAATTGTGTACCTACAACTCATGTTGGACACTAATTAATTCTTACAAAGGCTCACCAAAAAAAAAAAACCAATTTGTGAATTTTTTTAAAAAACGAATCCAATTCAAAACATAAGATAACCTTGAAACTTATTAATGGATTTAACATAGTTGGAGACTATTGTTGAAATTCTGAAATTAAAGTTGTTGGACCTTTTTTTCCAAAAAAAATATAATTTTTACAATTTTTGTTGATCATTAATCAACAATACAATATATGTTTATTGCAGTTGACAATTTTGGTGTTAAACATTCTTTTGCAAACTTCTCATTTTTCTTTCAAAAGGTCATAAAAAAAATACATATAATTTGAAAACTCTCAAATGCATGGATAAGAATAATGTGCACCTACCTTTAAGAAGGATGTGGATTCATATGTAGTTAACAATTGGGATGCACTCAGTTGGTTACATACAATAATGTCCAATATTCAAAGTGACTGACAATTTGGATATGTTTCTATCCATATCCAGCAATCACGTGTGTTCATATCCTAAAAATATGTATAATCCCACAACACAAGCTCAAATCAGTGTCGAGTCGTTCTCATTTTTTGAAAATTAAAACCTAATCAATCCATTTCTTGGGCAAAGAAAAATCAAAATCTATTATCTTTGGCTTGATTTTCGAATTATCATCGAAATAAGAATTGTCAATTTTCAAACCAATTGTTATATAGGTTAGTTTTCACCTAAATTAAGCTTGAATTCAAGATCTTTTCGAAGTATAAGTATTAAGCATACAATGACACTTCATCATATGAAATTGTATATTATTATTTTATTTAAGGTTCATTCATCTTAATGGTTAGTATCAATAACATGTGAAAATTGTAAATCAAAAGTTCAACTATTTTTTGTACACTTAAAAGCTTGTGATATAGTGGTTAATGCTTTCTAAGATTTCAAGAAAGCCTTGAGTTTAAATGTTGTAATGATAATGGGTAGGTGATTCTACCTATTTGGATTTTTATTTGTACAAATGTGAAACATAATATGAAAATCATATTAAAGTTTTTATAAACCTATACAAGTATGAGATTTGGTATGAGAATCGATTTTGAGGGTTCAGTTGATAATCTTCACAAGTATTCAGATTTGAATCTCTGTGGTACCCAGCCAATTCTCACTCAACATGAGAAATGGGAATAGTCGATTTTCAGTTTGAAAATCAGATTGAGAACTGGCCTTAAAACCAATGGATTTCTAATACCCGCCCAACTCTAGCTCAAACCTATGCATCCCCCTTTGCATGGGTTCAGTGTTTTTTGGTTTCCAAATTTCTAATGTTAAGTCATATATTCATATGGAACGTTAAATGGGAACGGGTTTCTACAACCTATAGGAAAAGCTTAAAATTTAGCATAACAAATGGCCCCCTCTCTCAAATCCAAGTAGAAATGTGGTGAAAAAAATTCAATTTTTTTTTGAAAATTTGGCAAATTCACGATCAGGTAAATTGATAGCTAGTAACTTGCTTTGGGCCTGAAATTAAAATAAAAATTAAATTAAATTTCCTTTTGTGCCCACTGCATGTAAACCTTGGGGGACACGCAATGGCTACGAGTGCTTGCGATGCCAAGAGCCTTCCACTGACCTAGCATAGCAGCTTCTTCATATCTTGGAAGTCCTTCGTGGAAGGTTCTTTCTTTTGTTTGACCATCGTTTCTTTTTCTGACAGAATTTTGTTGTTGTTGTTTTTTTGACAAAGAAATTGCGAAGCTTTTTTTCAAAGTGTAAAATTTCAGCTAATTTTGCCTAATTGACCAGAGGATCAAAATGAGATGTAATCTTTTTTTTTAGTAAAAACATGTGCCATGAAAAAAATAATTCTAAGAGGCACCAATTTTTCAATTCTCCAATGCCCTTTGAAGGGGACTTTCATCCAAATACTCAAAGAGTTTTTTCTTTTTTTTTGGGGTGTAAGGTACTCTTGCAACTTCCCACAGTTCCAAGATGCCCACTGAACCATTGGAAGCAGCTCCACATTGTAAGCGAGGAGCTGCCGTGGGCATCTAGAAAACTACCCTAAGTCATGTGCCTTCAACATGGGTGAAGGACACAAGTAAAAATTTGGTGACATGTGTTGAATAACACTTGGAATTGCCACCAAGTCGTCCAAAAGTTTTTTTATGGTAGTGGTAACTTGGCCCCTCATCTCCACCTTTTTATGCCCATTCATAGAATAATACTCTTAAGATCTATGGGATTGCATTATGGACCTTTCTAGATTTGGGATCATAACAATCGCTAGGATGAGATGACACATTGTTGGAGGGGCACTTTGGGCAAAAAATGTTTTATTTTTGGGACAATTTGTATTATTTTCAGGGTTTTCTTTTTTTTTTGGATTTCATCCAATGTTTTGATAAACATGTAAAACAGATTTTGATACAAAAGTTTTCAACATAATTTTAAAAAAAATTTCAACAAAATGATTTTTTTTCAACACTTATGTTCATTTGAATGAAAAACTTGTCTAGATTTTTTTGTGGAATCACGTGAATCAAACTTTTCAATTTAATTGAAATGGTACAATCAACTAAATACTTCATCAAACTTTGAATCATTTAAAAAGTATATTTGCATTTTGCAATATATTGTCACATGATTTTTTTCCACAAATATACTTTTTAATCATTTAATATTAATAAAAAAGTGTAGGTTCCTTTGATAATTCCATTATTTGGCAATTGAACTACTTTATTTTCAGCATAATTTATGGAAACCTCCTTTAATATTGGTTTGGTGGAAGTTGAAAGTTGGATAATTTTGAAAAAAATAAAATTGTGACAACATTTTTTAACTACTATAATGTGCTTTCACCCATTGGAGAAAAAACATAACTACCTTCATTTGAACCCCATTTTTTGTTATACAAGTTTCCTTGCAACAACTATATCACCCACTTTGAATTCAATCCCCCATTCGCATGTGAAATCCTTCTTCACAACATATAAAAATTATGTACAAAAAACAAAGTAGAAATACACACCTTCATTATTACTTTCGTTTACATTTATAGCAAAGTTGTTGTGAGTTCTAGGCAATTAGCCAAGTATCATCACCACATTTCACTAAACTAAAGCCATTCATCTTCAATGGCAACAACTTCAATGGTAGACTGCACATACCCAACATTGTTTGGAAGCAAGATCGTTACATCCCAAGCTTTTGTCGATGCCAAATTCACACTTTGTGTACCTTGAATTGAGACAAAAACAACATTGTCTATGTTTAATTGACAAAGTGTGAATTTGGCTATGTTTTATAAATCTTTTCAAAACTATTTTTGCCCCATCATCACAAACTTCCAATATCACGAAATTTCAATAGAATCTGTGCAAAAATATGAAACAATATGTTCGTGAAAAATCTATGGGCTTCAAAGTGTAAAAATGGCATGAAAGAAATTAATAATAAAAAATTATATATATAACTTCTATATAAAGGATGTGTTTGTTTTTACTTATGATGTCTTGATGTGAAGTGCATAAAATTTACATTCTAATTAAATCCATGTAATTATCATGATGTGATTTCGCATAAAACTATGTGATTTTTGTGTATTAAACATGAACATTCATGTATGTCATTAAAAAAAAAGTCTCATTTGTTTGAATACCTAAGACATTGAATATGTACTCATATCATTCATATTAACCACAACATGAAATTCATATGATTATTGTAGGAATATATGAATACTAGATTTTACACAAAATTTGTACAAACATATGAAGCTTGGTAAATTTGTGACAATGTGGAGATTTTTTCATGCTCCAGAGGTGTGCGAGTTTTTTTTGCATTCAATAAAGAACTTAAGAGGTCTTCAAACTCTTTTCATGTTCAATGGAAAAGGCATGGTGATGTTGAAAATACTTTGAATTTGCTACAAAATTCAAATTCCGTATAGGTTAAGGTTTGTTTCTAACAAACTTTAACCTATACAAGTGATGTCACACATGAACTATGATGTCATCTAACCAACCAACCATAGGAAGTTAGAAAAAAAATTCATCAATTCCATGAGATTTTTTCTTGTTTGATTTGATGTCCAATTAGAGGTCCATTTTCCTAGCATGGGTGCAAAAAAAAAAAACCTAAAGACAATTTTTTTTAGTTTTTAAAAAACTAATGAAAAAACTCCTATTTTAATGTTAAAAAATTCACAATTAACAAGATATAAATGTCATGATATTTTTTTTCTTCTAAACTTAGTTTTTAAAAAAAAATTCAAACTAAAATCAAGTCCTTAACAACCACATCATAAATTAATAGACAATGGCAAAATCCTTTTAAAAATGGTTGCCAAAATTATATTCCATAATTTTTAACTTTGAAAGTCCATAGCTCTAATGGTTTTGATGATTATGCAAATTTAAAATGTGTAATAAATATATATATATATATTCAAGTTGGTATCTTCAAGTAAGTCCCTATAAAAAAAACTTACAAATTTATCTATGGAATATGGTAGCCCATTTATGATAACCACTTTGCAAAATTTGTTAAAAAGTTCAAATATCAATCATTAATTTTTGCACCCACGTCACAAACCCAATGAAACCATTTAAAAAAAAAATAGATGCATTAGATTTTGCTTTCAATGTTGGTTTATGTCAACTAGTGGGTACCCGTGACCTTCGGACACTCTGAGGCGCAAACGCAACGTGCCAGCCCCTTCCCTTCTTGAGCTACAAAGAGAAAGGAGTGAGACGACCGAGCTCGGGTACCCGGGCCGGTGTCGGCGACAACCCTGGAAACACACGGGCCCTGTTCTGGTCCACCCGTGGCAAAAAGCTTGGTTTATGGCCCGAGACCCAGGTCTTCGTGGGGAGACCGGGCTTTGTCACCGACCCGATTTAATACTTACTCCCGCGGTTCCACACACCTGGGCGCCGCTCAGCCCGGGTTAGGTTTTTTTTTATCGTTGAGGTCTTTGAAGCCTGGGCGTTGGGACTTGGGACCTGGATTGGTCGGGACTCAGGACTTGGGACTGGGGGGGTAGTTTTAAAAGTGACCTGGGTTTTAGGACTTCGACAAATAGTACGCCGGCCCGGTCGACCTGTACCCGAGCTCCGTCATGGATGTAGTGAATTTATATATATGATATGGGAGTGGTGAACAATTGCATCTTGTTGGATTCCATTCAAAGGAGTTCTTATTGGTTGAAATAAATTATGAAATTCATGACAAAATACTTTTGGTTATTATCAATGCATTCAAGGAATGGTGACATTTACTTGAAGGAGTTCAAAACACGTTCACAATTTACATTGACCACAAAAATCTTGAGTATTTTATGAATGCTCTCAAATACTAAATTGTCAATAAGCAAGATGGAACATGTTTTTTAGTTGTTTCAACTTCATAATTGCTTATCATCTAGGAAACTAACAAGGGAAATTGGATGCAATTTCATATTGTTCATTTGCTCCAAAACAAGGAAATGTTACTTTCAACCAACAAAAGTTCATCCTCTTAAAGCAAGAACAATTGCATCTTATGTCAATAAACAGTAAAAAAGTCCTATAGACAAGAAGTTCTTTGAACAAATATAAAACAACCTTTAACATAATTCTTTTGCAAAGAATTTGAGACAACAATTATGTCACAAAAATGATGATGATAAAATTTGTGACTTTGAAGAATCTAAAGGTTTAATTTATTATAAGGGATTTATTTATGTTCCACCATGGCAAACATGATTAAGTGTCCTCCAAACACATCACAACCTTCCATCTCTAGGATATTTTGGAGTCAACAAAAGCATTGAACTTATTTCAAGGGATTTTTGGTGACCACACATGTGGAAGTTTATGAAAAAATTCATTTGCATGTGTGATATGTGTCCACAAGCAAAAGCACCACACCATTTGCCATATGGTTTATTACAACCATTCCTAGTTCCTAAAAATACATGGTAATCTATTTCTATGGAATTCATCTTATATATCCCATGTTCCAAGTCCTATGACTCCATTCTTGTGGTGGTTGATTGGTTGACAAAGATGGTGCATTTTATTCAATGATCAAGATCACGACAAGTGAAGGTGTCGCATAACTTTTTTTTAACAAGATATACAAGTGCCATGGCTTGTTGTTAAATATTGTTTCAGATTAAGATTTCAATTCATATCTATGTTTTGGAAGGGATTATTCAAGCTTTTAGGGGTTCAAATCAATCTTTCTTCAACCAATCATCCTCAAATAGATGGACAAACCTAAGGCATGAATAAGGTATTGGAACAATACCTTTGATCTACGATCAATTAGCATCAAGATGATTGGGTCAACGTTTTGGCCTTGGTTGAATTCTCATGTAACAATACATATCATTCATAACTAGGTTGCATTCCATTTCTTGCAAACTATGGACAACACCCTAGGTTTGATACCTTGGCAATGCGTATAATGAATAATTCTGTTGCAGAAGATTTTATTAAGGTTGACTAACATTCAAGTGAATTAATTTCACATGTGAAAGTTGTTCAAGAATGATATAATGAACAAGCTGATCCACATTGTAATCAACATCCAAAATATAAATTTGGAAATCAGAAAATAATACAATTAGTGTTGAAGTTGCTGAGGTAGTAGGGTATCTCCACCTTTGCAAATTATGGATTTAAGCTCCATTCAAGCTTTTGTCTATTTGCAACACAAAAAAAGGGTCAAAGGTTAGAGATGAGAATTTTCATGTTATTGAAGTATAGCTTTATTGCAAAGCCCTGAATTAGGAAGACAGTTTGCAATACAATGAAGGAGAAGGAAATCAAGGTGTGGATGTGAAAGATTTAGACCCAAAACTCTAGGTTCAAAATCCCACAGGTTCTATTTTTCTCATGGTTTAATTATTATTGGAGTGGATGATGATCATAATCTGAAGGTAACAGTGAAAAATCTGTTGGGAGTTTTGTTTTTGGAAGTTTGAGCCATATCAATCTGTGTAGGCAGCAGCCTGACAGAGAAAATCTCACAGATTGAACAGAAGGATTCAATTCACACTCAATGTTTTGAAGAATTTGGAATCAGGAGCATTTGCCAAATCTCATTATCTTGATGTTCAAATTTTTGTTGTTCTTTGGTGGAAATTACCTTTGCCCTTGCGGTTTTGAGGAATAATTGGGAGTCTGCAAGAAACCAGGATTTGATTTGATCGATGTTGCAATCTTGTGTTCTTCCATGCAAGAACTTTATGTTGCACCTAAATTTGAGGACTTATAGCATCCAACTCAACTAGTGGATGCTGGGATTTGTTGTTCTTCATTGTAGACTTACTTGCATTACATTTACATGAACCTAGAAGCCCAATCTTTCAACTCATCAAATTTGACGAATCTTGATCAAAATTTGATGAGCTGAACAACTTGTGGTTGGAGACCAGAGATTGCGTTACCAGGATTCAGCATTCCTGCAACCATGCTGAAATTGAGCAAAAATTGGCCTAATTCCATAGTAGATGCATGATAGCCACATAGCAACAGGCTTGACTTATTCTGGCTGTGAGATTGTGTTCAAGAAACTCCTCTTCTATCATGTTTAACTCCTGCTGCCAAGGTCAAACTTGTCATCAGGTTTCGAAGCATGATAGATCAAGAAGAGAAATACCCACATCAAGAAAAGATGATGCACAGGGAAACAACATTGGCAAACATTACATCAAAAATGTCATTCTACATGTATTTAGTTAATTCTCGACTTTTTCTAATCTAGTGGCTGGAATCAGGTTTGCTTTAGTAAATTTGATGCAAAATATTATTAACATCTATCTATTGTATCAACTAGGCAAAACATTATTAATATTTATTG
>Ga0116228_10005757_pt1 | contig 11056 bp, 4 predicted proteins | sample S1TSphfallax_2_FD_89694 | JGI IMG/M metagenome (GOLD analysis project Ga0116228, IMG submission 89694) | Host-associated microbial communities from peat moss isolated from Minnesota, USA - S1T2_Fc - Sphagnum fallax MG | ecosystem: Host-associated > Plants > Peat moss > Unclassified | place: USA... | reverse complement strand
ATATTGATTTCCAACAATTATCTACAATTGTAGTTAAACTAATAAATAAAAGAAGGACAAATGAAATTCAAAGGCTCACCTATCAATTGCAACAATTGACCAAGTGCATGAGAAGCAAGAAAATTTGCACCAATTGTTTAGGTGCTATAATGTTTTGGGTTTCCATGACCAATTGCAATTGTTAGATAGTGAAGAAATCGAATGGGTGTAAGGAAATAATCAAGCTACACATGGGACTAAGTGAACAACAAGTTGCATGTGTTTGTTGTACATGATTTTAGACCATGACTTATCATTGAAATTTGTGTAGACTTGGAGTTTTTTGTTTGGGCAATTGCACGATATAACCTAAATCCAAAACTTCTCCTACATGGCATTAAACAATAAGTGAAAATATTGATTGTGTTATTCTAATGTAACCATGCATTTGGGCTCATCAACACACCTATTATCCACCAACCAATCCAAACAACATTTTGGATGTTCTACCAAACCTACCACATTTTGGATCTCCCACATGTACCAAATTTGGTCCTCACAACCACAAAACTTTCATTTGTTCATCTCATAGTTCATAATGTATTGCCTTTTCATCTTCGATAGTTCATAATATATTGCCTCTTCATCTTCAAGCTTCATAAACATGCCAACCAACTTCATTTCACAACCTTTTGCTTGCAAAAGACAACTTGTTAAATGTATAAACTCAAAACATATTTTGCCTCATCAATCACTTTTCTCTTCAATACCTATTTACCATATGCCATACATTTTGAAAGTAGGACTAAAGAACCCAACATGTGTTTTTTCCATATAGATCAACCAACAACATAAAGTCTTAGGTAGACATGTAATAGATTCAAGAAGCACAAATAAGAAAAAATCATGTAATCATACCTATATACATGTAATATTCCAAATAAATAATTACTACAAAATTTACAATGTTAAAGGAACCACGTTCAGTTTCTCATAAGTACTCGAAATGCTTGTTAAACATGGAAATGTTGACCAACCTTTTAAGTTTAATAATCAATAGCAACTTCTTGTCATTAAGGTTGCTATGACATGAGAACTCCTTACTCTTGTTACAACTTGATGTGAAACATAAAGTACATTATCAAAAAACTTCTTATAAAGATTTTGAACTTTTTCGTAATCCAAATTTATGTCAACTTGCACCAACTTAAATGATAACCTAAACAATAAAGTTATACAAATTTCACATTTGACAATTTATTAACAAACAAAGAAGAGAGGAAATCCACAAGTTACAATTACCAATAAAAGTTTAATGAATGAAGCACAATTTTCATATGTTACATCCCACTTTTTGTTTGCTACATCTTCCCTTTTATTAGCATTATTACTATTATTTTTACACCTTTAGGTGTAAACCCACTATAAAAAGCTAGTCAACATTAGGTTTAAGGTGTTTTATCACATTTGAAACATAGTTTTCATGTTTTGGCTAAAGTTCATATAAGATTAATGCCAATTTTAAAAGTTTAATCTCCATGTGTTTTGATGAATTTTCAAAGAAAATGTAATTAAATGTACTTATTGAGTGATTATTCTTGACATTAATCAAATGTGTACATTTCAACAAAAGTAGACATCTTGAAAGTATTTTATAAAAATATTTTTTTGAAACCTTCAATTGCAATGATATATTGTACATTAAGTTTATCAAACACAATATTTTTCAACATTTGTTAAGAAAACAACAAAACATATTCACCATATATTCAAATAATCATAAATAGCACATCCAATCTTTATGAAAAAGCAACCATGTCCTTTCTTATATAAGAAAAAAAAAATCTTTTAAGGAGTTTTCCAAATTATTTAGTTTTGGTGGTTTAAAAACATGTTCAATTATTAGAAAATGACTATATTGGACAATGAAATTAAAACATAAACTCAAAATTAATGGTTTTATTTTACATTGGAGTTTCAAAACTTTAGGCCCAAGTCAACATTGAATTGTCCACTATTTATTATTTATTTTGTGATTAGTGAAACATCTTAGAATTGCACACAAATCATTGAGATGAAAATTCTTAAATATAAAAACATTATGCACTTGATTTCATTAAATTCTAATGCTTACAATTCATGCAATTATTTCTCAAAGTCATGGGAGTGCATGATTTTATGGGAGTCAATACAATCCTTAAATCCTTTGGCAAGGATTGAACCTTTTCATTCCACCTTGAAGCATGGCCCCCACCACAATTTGGTATTTTCTAGATTTATCCAAAGTCTATGGCTTTAAGCCATGTATATTTGTGCACCCTAATCTTGTTAAATACAAAAAAACACGTTTTTTTTATATTTCCTTTTCAAAATGTCTTTGGTTGTTCCACAGTCCTCTTCCTTGCATTAATGAAGAGGAAGAGATGATGACTTAAGTTTCTATGGATTTAAATACTCCTATTGTGATTTTTATTTTGGATTAAGTGAGGTGGTGAAGAAGAAGAAATAAATAGTGATAGTTGTGTTGTTTGTTGTAGTAATAATGTCTATGTTAAAAATATAAAATTGTTTAATGTTTATTAAACACCATGGGTGTTAGGAGACGATATTATCATCACTAGATGGTAATTATCATAAAATGGAAAAACAATCACATGGGAATTATAGAATGAAAGTGGTTTTTAATGGTAGTACCATCAATACAATGAACTACCTTCATGGGGCAGAATAATTAAAAGTTAATTCTAGGAAGAATTTTAATAAAAATAATATTAATTACTAAAAATAATATCATAATCTATTGTACTTAAAAGGGCATCTTAATAATTGTTTAGTTACTAGTGGTAAATATCTTATTTACCATTTTATTTACTAAGGGGTGAAACCATACAGGTTAATTAGTCTAAGTGGATAAAGGATGGATGGATTTCCTTTAACTAAGATGTGTGGAAAGGATTTGGATAAGGAAATCTAGGAAGATAAGAAAATATAGGAGGATGAGGATTCAACCTCTGTGCGATGAATATCCTTCTTGAATTCTTTATTTATCTCTTCCAAGGAGTAAAGGATTTCATTAGATGATTAGATTCACTAGTTTCCATTAGTCATTAACATTAGGAAGATGCTTTTGTGTGACACTCTTGTGTGAGAGGGGAAAAAAAAACATGGGAGAAAATTGTATTTGTCTTTATGTAATGGAGAGTGGTTGAAGGTTGTATGGATTCAAATGTACATTCTTCTTGATGTTTTATTTTTCTACCTTGAGCTTTAAGGAAGAAGGGAAAGTAATGTAGCTTTAGTTTATATAAAATTGTGTTACTCTTATGCAATAGTTTTTCTTTTCTTCTATAAAGTTGGAATATTATCTATTTTTTGTTCTATTTCTAGAATAAGAAATGCACTCTGCCATGGGACAATAGTTGTGACTAGAAGGTAGCAACAAGCATGTAACTACTAGATTTAAGGTTTGCAAAGGGTAGGGAACTACTACAAAAGATAGGCAACAACTACAAAGGGCTATAGATGTTGTAGATAATATATAGCATCTATAGAAGGTCTATAAATGATAGGTAGTAACTACATAAGGTTGGCAAGTGTTTATGCTCTTCTTTTAAATCTATAAAAGATGATGGCTACAACATGACTATAATTGCTACAAGGCGATAACTACTACAAGATGGTAGGCATTGTAAGACAATTGCCAAATCCCGTAGTTTTACATTTGGCAACCAAGTTATGAATCTAAGTTGCCAAATCCCACTATTTTACAATCTGCGAGCCATAGTAATGTATGTTGACATAGATTTATGTTTGCAAAGAAAGAAGGATTTGGTAAGGGCGTGATGTGATGTGGTAGTGATAGACATGAATGCAAAGTTGTTGCATGCATGAAAAATAATACTTGCAAAGTTTGCAAGTGTCATTATTCTTAACTTTGTTTACTATTCAATTGTTTATTATTTCTTTCCAATCATAGGGTTTTTTGTAGAGTCTTGGTTTGGCCCAACTTGCTTGGGAGAAGGGTAAGGTTTTTTTCCTCCTCTTCCTTTTGATGCTCCAAAGGATGTTGACATGCTACCAAGTGTATGTACATTGCCATTGGTTTGATGTAAGCCTTAGTTTCTACTAGACTAGTATGAGGTGGAAAATTTGAAAAGGTGAATATTTTTATTTTATTTTTTACAATATTGAATTCTTTTATTATGAAATTACATAGAGACCTCATAATGAGTTAATTGATTTTTTTCATGTTTCAAATGTGCTCATGAAAGCTTTGTTATTTCTCACTGCAATAGTTTAAAATATGAGAGCTTTTGTGTTCTAATTGAATGATTTAGATGTAATATCATCACAAATTGAACCAATTAATTTAGGGGATGATGTTCCTTTTGCACCAATTGCGGTCCTAGGGTTGGAAGCTTTTGAATTTTGTGTAGTGGCAAATGAATTTTCAAATTAATCCACTTCTTTCAAAAAATAAGGTTAGTTGACAAATATTAAATACCTACAATCCTTATCTATGGAATTCATGCATCATCCAAGCTGAGTCTTTTTGGGTGGTTCATAACTAAAGTTCAAGGTTGATGAATCATATGTACACTTTAAAGGTACTTGATCCTTCCAACTGGATCCTTAACCTTAACCCCAACATTGCATCACTCTAGGTAAAAGGTTCATATGTTGGTAGCAAAAACATTTTTAAAGAATTCATTTTATTTTTAAAAATCAATGTTTGTTATGTTAACATCATGGTGGGAATGTGGAATAGGTTGCCATTGTTTATGGAACATTGTGTGGTTTAAAGGTAAAATTTTCTTAATATTTGCACCTTTAATGTTGCCACATTTGTGTAAATCCTTCATTTTATTGACAAAAACTTTGTAAACTCTTTGTTTTGTTATTTCATGAACTTTACATTTTGAAATGTTTTTTTCATGTTTATAATGAGGAAGCATGTCTCTATGGCAAATTTTCAATGACCAGGCTTTTACTTTTGGCAAAGGAATGTTGTCTCATGCCCCTTACAACCAAGGTTCTACTCAATGAACATCTTGAATGTCAAATCTATGGCTATGAAAAAAGTCCCTTCTAGATGATGAAAATGTGTTATTACATATGTGTAAACTTTCAATTAAATGGTGGACTATGATTGTTCTTCATGATCATTATAAATAGCTAGAACACCTTGGATCATTTAAGATTATCCTCACTTCTTGTATCATGAACTTCTAATTGGTCTCTTTCTTTTTTATGTTCAATGTGGACATACCGTGTTCCATTACTATGTTTTGTTCCATTCTAATTAGATATCCTTATTGCAATGTTTATGATCACAATATGTTTCTATGTGTTCTTAGTAGATTTCTCTCTCTTGTGTTGTTGAACTTTGACAATTTGAAACGTGCATGCAATAGACACATCTCAACATTACCAATTTGTGAAATCGATCAAATGTGTCATTGATTTCATGTCATTTGTTAAGTTCATAATTAAACTCCTTGTCACACTATTATGATTAGTTTTAAATCACAATGCATGTATCATGTTACTACCTTATATCACATGCACATTCATGAACTATATTTGTCACTCATGTAAGATTTGGCTATTGTGCAAAAAGACAATTTAGCTCTTTTCATATTGTAAATTTTCAAGATGCATAACAAAGTTGACAAATTCATCTTTATGTGAAATTTTACTTCATGTCACCATGTTTTTGATATCCTTTGTGTCCAAGTCTTGGCCCATAAGCCTCATATTAAAATCTCATTTTGGGTGTTTTATGGTTGTTTCCAAAATGTACTACCCTAGCACATAGTTGATGAAAAAGCTTTAAACCAATTGAAATCCCATCATATCCAGGGCTACGAAATGATGCATATAATTATAAGGAGCAATACACCATGGAGGATCATTTAAAAATTGTGGAATACATCAACATCCAATTCCATTGTAGTTTTTTCCAAATGTTGTCTTGTTTGGCCTATTTTAGATATTGGATGTGCATTCACAAGTACAAACATAAAAAATTGTTTAATGACATTTGGTCCTCTAACATGAAATGTTCTTAATGTTAGTTGAACGAGTGATTACAAATATGTTTGGGCAAGAGGCATCCATGTCATGCATGAACTTGATTTTCCTAATCATGCATATGTTGCATCTTAGTATAATTTTTTCCAAACTCAAGACTGTTTGAAGCTTGTGTCCATTGTTGAAACATTTCTTATGTCCATATTGTGTTTATTTCTTTACAACAACTTAAAAGGCGATCTACAAAAATGGATCTCAAATTGACATGAATATTTCATGAGCATGTTACCAACATGAAATCTTAGAAAAATGTGTAATGAGCTAGTTTGCATTCTTCTTGGATTTAGATTAATGACATGATGATTGTTTACAATATTCGTGATATGATGTTGTTGTGTGTTTTTAGGGGGTTGGAATACCCACAACTCTAGCCAGCACCACATTGCAATGAGCATATTGATGTGAACAAAGAATTCACATTTGATGTCATTGATGTGATTCTTACAAGTTTGTTATACTATGTGCTCACTTGTGTTAGTGTCATATTAAACTTTCAACATTCTCAATGGTTTTCTTTTTTTCCCCATTCCTTTTCAACTATCGTGACATTAATAAAAAATTCTTCAAAATTATCTACATATACATACTTTCCCAACAAATTCCTCATTGTGAAATGCTCATGTGCACCACATTCCCTGTTTTGAGTCAATATGTTGACAAGGTGGATTTGGTGCATGTACATCATTTTAATTTTTTTGTGAAGAAATGATGCAACATCATGAAAACCAATTTTGGTTGGAAATCAAATAGTGACCAATATTCATTGTTGTATGGGGATTTTTTCAACTATAGCCATTTTGATATCCATTTATGTTGTGTTTGTCTTTTACATTGGTATGTGGGCCCATAAAGGTTTGATTGTGGATAAAAAATTTGATGTTTTTGATTCATGGGCTCTATCCCTCATGACTTGCATGTAGATTTCAAGAGATTTTTTCCATTTCCATTTGTTCATTTGGGTGGCAATGAAATTGATACTAGTATGATTCAATTTTGATCATATAAAAAGCAACCACGCATCTAGTTTCCTTTTTACATCCACATCCTCTTTGCATGTGAATAACTTGATCTTATGCATAATACTGAAGAGGATGTAATTGAATTCACTAACTATTAACTTATTTATCAAATTGTTGTAGGTTGCTAGCAAAACTCCTTGGTGATTGAAAGTTAACACATCCTTAACTTGGGAATAGTCCCTAATCTCTTTGTTCAATTTTAACATTTTGCTAAGTATCACAAAGAAAAATGACAACCTCGTTGATATCTTGCATTTTCAAGGACATGGGACAAAGGAACATGTAGAATGAAAAAGTGGGTGGGGCTATAAAAGAAAGTGGGGATAAGTGGAGAGTAAGAAAGAAGGTGGATCCCATAAGCAAAGATTTGTTGAAAATGACATATGTAGTGGTATTAGGTCTTGATTACATAGTAGGATGGACAACAAATGAAGATGTCTTCAATTTCTCAAGTACATGTGGTGGATGAATATTTGAAAAATTATAGATTTCCTTATTTGTTCACACGTGAAGCCTCCCAAGGCTAGTATGCTTAAAAGTTGGAGAAAACATTACAAGCAATGAAATGGGATGTATGTACTTGTATCTTTTCGTAGGAGGAAAACAAAATGTTGAACCTGGTTTTAAGTCTTAGATGATGAAAAAAGTTGGAATCTTTTGACATGTCATGTTTTTGTGGCATGCCTTCTTACATCTCATATTCTAACTGTTCAGGATGCATATGTGAACTTTGTGATATGTGGTAAAAAAATTTCAATGAAACATGGTTTTGAGCTTGTGAATTGACAATGCTTAGACTTAATTCAATTTGGCTAGTGTGTTTTAGAATTATTTAAGAATTATTGGCACAATTCCAACTATTAATTTATTTTTATGAAACTTAAAGAATTTGCTTTTGTTTAATTTTGGAGCATCAACAAAAAACAAAAATTTGCCAAATGTAGATCTTACAATAACTATGTTTTATGATAGGGAAGATACCTTCAACATCTTTCCATCACAACTAAGCAAACAAACTATTGTCCATAATTGTCATCCATAACTTGTACATTGGTTTTCCCCTTAAAAAGGTTGAATGGAATCTATAGTCATCAACAAACACTAGGGATTTAATATGTCCATTTGAGCCATGGTGTGGTTGCAAATGATGTTGTTGAGTCCTTTGAGAAGTAAACAATGATGGGTATTTATCATTCTAATGTCAAAGACAATGCCATGAGAAGTATAAACATTGTAGTTACTTACTACATGTTTTCACCAAATGCAAGATGGTATTGAAATAGAGCATGTCCTAGCCAGTGACAAAAGCAAGGTGTATAATGAGTGATCAAGAAACATGGTACATGGACCACTTGAATGTGCCATGGGACAAATTCTACATGATTGAACCCCACCTTGGCATCACGGATGTTACTAAACAAAAGTTTGTCATTTGTGGAAAGGTTTATATTTGGGGGTGAAATTGTTGATGCATTTGACATTGTTCAAACCATATAGCCAAGGGTTACAATTGTTGTTGTTAAGAAACATTTTCAACTATTGTTGTATATTTTGTTCCTTAAAGTTTTGTGGGCATTATTCATAATTATTCTTTGAAACTCTTAATAGAGATTTTTTTTTTTTAAATTATTCATTTTTTGTCATTTTTTGTCTTTGTAATTATTTGTCCTTCATGCATCACCATCTTTTCCATTCATGCTTATGAGATCATGTATTGTGTTTACTATATTTTTTATTTTTAGCATTACAAAGCGATTATGGAGTCCATTGTCAATGACAAAACAAGGCATCTTAGAAAAAAACCCTCAAAAAACTTTAAACCTTCGGTAATTGCTAAACCAACATGGGATCCCAACTACTCTTGTGTTGTCATTTTGGGGTACATATGTGTTTGTGAGAATTGCACCTAATGATGTGGCTTTTGTTTTACTCAGTGATGAACAATTTCTGTATAACTTGAAGGAATGTGAAGAAATACATCCCAAACTCTTATGTTTAATTATGTTAATGGGTTTTTCATATTTAAGTGGAGGTAATACTTGATTTACTTTTCCATATCTTTTCTCGAGTTTCTAATTTTGTGATTATTGAATAGTTATTCCACTTTCATTGTGATGGAAATCAAGAAAAAGGTTTGTCAAATGATTGGTGGTGGGTTGTGCTTGCTCTTTATTGAGAAATTAAAAACATTTTTATTTGAAAATTTTACAAACCTAAGATGCACAAGTCCACTCCTTATCACAAAGCAAATACTACTTTTTGTTTGGTAGGTTACATGCAACAATATCTCTACCCCAAATAAATCTTGTTTTTTTGTCCAATGTTTTGTGGGGTATTATTTGTTGAAGATGGGTGCACTTCAAAATGATAATTACTAACAAAAATCAATATGTTTGATTTAAGTCTTATAATCACATTGATTATTAGGTATTAGGTTTTTTATTATGTTGTGGTGTCTTCTTGTTTTTGGGTGAAAGCACACTATAGTGATATCTTTTGGAGCATTTTCCCACCTACTACTAAAGGTATTTTAATGAATTCCACAAAATGTAGTTCATTTAATTTTGGTTTTTTGGTTTTAAAATTTTGATTTTCATAAAACTAATGTTATCTAATATTACTTGAAAAAATAAAATAAATCTAATAATGTATTTAGGAAAGGAACCATGGGTATATTTCTATGTACATAATATAACAAATTTTGTTTTTTCATTTCAAATTTCCCTAGTATTTAGTTTCATTAATAATATATATTTTTAAAAATTAAAAATACGCCCACCTCAAAACACTTGTCACATTTCATTTGCAAATGATTGTTTGTGAAAATGTTAATTTACCACATACTTATGACCAGGATTGTAAAACAACCCATTTATGATATGAAAATTATCAAAAAATTAAATGGTTCAAACATTTAGTTTAGATTATGTGAAATGGCCTATGAAATAACTATTGTAATTTTCATGAAATTAAAAAATCATTTCAATCTTTTTGGACTATATTTGCATTATTGAATATGCCATGACATGTATTGTTTTCATGCAAATGCACTCCAAGTAACCATAATATAAAGTGAAACAATATTGTTATTATTATTATTATTATTATTATTATTTTGGGTTAGGTTTTACCATAATATGCAAAACATTGTGAAAATCTTTTGTAATTTTGACATGGTTTAAGTTTACAAATGACCATATATAAAAACAATATAATGTGACTACACAAAGGGGGTCACTATAGTATGCTTTCACCATTTTTAAGGATCTAGATATCACAAACTTGGGCTTTGGGATGCTATGCACTGCATGTGATGATAAATTGATTTTTTGACAAAGAAATGATTTAGTGAAAATTAATTTACATGTGAACGTAAATGTTGAATAACATTGCATGCACCTTGGATTGAACTGAATTCCAATTCAATTAAAATCAATTTCAATTCAAAAATTGGATTTAAATTAAATTAAAAGTCAAGTGAATTGAATTCAAACTCAATTGAAGAGAAATGAGATGCAAATTGATAGAAATGGTATTGGAAAAATCTACTTATGAATATGGTGTGGAAAAAATAAATTTAAGACACAAATTTGAAAAGAAACCTTTCTATGTTTTTTTACTTGAGAGTTGTTTGAAATTGTCAAGTGATGATTAAAATTTATGAAATCTAAAGTTGTGTCATTTATAAAAGCTTTGATGAATCATAATCATTGGAATTGTTTTATTTGTTGGGCTTAGAGCAATTTTTGTTGGTAGTGATATAATTTCTTATACACAATATTTTGGATGAAGTATCACTTTTATTTTGTGTGAAACTTTGGATGAATATAACTTTCAAATAATGTGAAAATTGAATTTGGACTTATAAATATTCATATGATCAAACGATTTCCAAAAGGATTGAAAAAAGAAAAATGATTCCTTTTGATTGGTTGACCATAATGATTGGCCCATTTGGTGGCATT
>Ga0116228_10005756_pt1 | contig 11057 bp, 10 predicted proteins | sample S1TSphfallax_2_FD_89694 | JGI IMG/M metagenome (GOLD analysis project Ga0116228, IMG submission 89694) | Host-associated microbial communities from peat moss isolated from Minnesota, USA - S1T2_Fc - Sphagnum fallax MG | ecosystem: Host-associated > Plants > Peat moss > Unclassified | place... | reverse complement strand
TAACCCAACTTGTTGTTTGATTTTGTGCAGGTCTGTGTGAGTGATTAAGTTCTTGTCATTCTTGATAGTCCCATCCTAGAGCTCGAGCACGCCCCTTTACCCCCAAAGTGCTACGAGCAAAGGAGTGTGTCCCCAAACTCCTTGTTCTTCCATTGTTTTCATTTCAGACTCACATTTGAGTCTATCAAGGAGCTTGGGAGCGCATCATTATTGCTTACCGTCTACAGCGTTTACAAACATTTTGTGGATGTTACTTACCATTTAGAACAATGTTATTTTCCTTGTAGACCCGAAATTTCATGTCTACCTTTTTGTTATTACCTTCCAATGGTAGTTACCGTCTTGTGGCAAAAGGTATTTTCTATTCCTTGAAAACTACCACAATAAGTAGATAATATTTTTAATCTTATAGAAGAAACACAAAATTAATATATGAGCACAACAAAATTCTAATTAAAACTAATATGAACCATTCTCTCCTCTTTTTTTTTACGTTAAATAAAACGAAACACCAACAAAAAACCATCAACCATTTTCCATTACAATGAAAGTAAACCTTGTTTATATACTCTCTTCCTTTCTATTCAATGTCATATACACACTTCTTCCTTTAAAAAAAACTCTCCTAGCCACATCTAACCTATAATCATACAAAGGAATGATCCACAATCCTCCTCTTCAAAGGATAAATAAGAAATCCGAAAAGGATATTCACCACACAAGGGTTGAATCCTTATCTTCTTAGATTTCCTTATCCTTCTAAATCTCTTTATCCTAATCCCTTTCACACATCCTAGTTAAGGGAAATCCATCCATCCCTTATCCACTTGGACTAATTAATCTAAATGGTTTCACCCCTTCATAAATAGAAGATATTAAGTAGGACATTTACCACTAGTAACTAAATAATTACTATGATGCCTTTCAAAATAAATTAGACTAGGATATTATTTTTAATAACTAATATTATTTTTATTATAATTATTCTTATAATTAACTCCTAATTATTTTGCCCTATGAAGGTAGTACATTATACTCACAATACTTCCTTCAAAAAACACTTTCATTTTAAAATTCTTTTAAAATTATTTTGTCATTTGACAATAACTATCATCCAATCACGGTATTACTATTTCCTAACATCCATAAGACAATTTTCAACCCTTAATAGACCATCCCCATGATTAAATTTGGGGTAAAAATTCAAGTTTCTATGGATTATTTTTGTTTTGGTTGTTTTTATGAAAGAAAAATATAATAATTGTGAGAGATTTTGTTGTTTTTATTTGGTTTTACAAATTCATAATTGGTTAAAAATATTCTTAGGATTTACATTTGAGCAAAATTGTTGTTGTAAGGATTTAAGTTTATGGCAAAAAATAATTTCCAAATCAAAATGGTAGAATGCCAACAAACATGAATCACATGGCGATTTAAAGTTTGTAGAGATAAGTGGATCAAGTTGCAATTCAACATAATGAAAAAGAAAATATAGTAGAAGAAGAATTGTCATTGTTGAATGATATAATGTAGTTTCACACTCCAAAAATAGTACAATATATTGTGTCAAGAATACTAAGACAAAGGAACAACCTATAGGATACAATACACCATCTACAATACTTATGGAACCTCGGGAAACATTATTGGTATAGCAATGAAGCAACCCAATATTTGAATGAAATTGTTGATGAGGGCAATATTTATAGACATTGAACTAGAAGCATGGGAAGATAATGTAAACAAGGTTACCCTTACAAATTTACAATGAAGGGTATAGGAAAGAAAAAGACGAGTCTATCATTTTGAAGACATGGTCATTTGTACAAACCTAAAGAGATATTATATGTCCAAGAAAAAATGCAAGAAGGGTTAGAGATAATATCCACATATAAATGTTTTGTTTAACAATCTACTTCACCTTAATATTGTCAACTCCATGAGGAGTGGGATGAGGACTTGGACAATGATGAAGTTGAACATGCAATACCATAATATATCAAAAGTACATTAATAGAAGGTTAGGAGGAACATGTTTTTGCAACCAAGGTTGTCAAAATCGATGTGACACAACCATTTTGAGTTGCACATCATGTCACCATATGTAGTGATTGAAATTCAGTTGATTATCCTATGGCAATTGAATCTTATCAATCACCATTTGTGTGGTGATTGAAAATTTTTGGTCACCAATCTTGTGGCAATAAAAAACATTCAATGGCCAATTGTGTGGTGACCAATTTTTTTTTTGATCACCATACGCATTGGGACTAAAAGCTTTCATTCTAGATTTTGGTCATCTAATTCACATGGATTGATCTCCACCATTGATTTTGCAACAAAATTTGGTGATGTTTGGTAATAAAAAAACAAACCTTGCAGTTTCAATTCATTTTTTCCTCTAAGGTGTGTGGGCCTTGTGTTGTTTAATAAGAAATCATTGTCATATACCTTAGGAGGGAAGGGTGAAATCTCATAGGTGTTTGAATTTCATATCATCATATTTCATTTGTAATTGGTGCTAAATTTCAATTGTAGCCTTGAAGGTAGAGTCTGATTTTATTGTTAAATACCTTAATTATATTAATCAAGCATATTGTGAGGTGTTATTTTATTATAAATTGTTCAACCAACCTTGGTAGATGTAGTTTTAAATGAAAGCCCTTTAAGGTGGAACAAAAAAAATTATATTTTTAATATTAAATGAAAAACCCAAATATCTCAACAATTGGGGAAACTAATTAAAGTTTTGACTATGTCCCTTTCCTTATATCACCTTTTTTTTTTCATTTGAAAATTTGGTAAGGCATTAGTAAAATGATTTTGAACACATGACACAATGTCAAAGGAAGAAAAAGGGTATTTTGTAAGGTGAACAATTTTTTTCAATTTAATCAAGTTCCAAATATCTTAGTGGGGTGTAGATAATTATATCGGGGCCAATACACATCAAAAGATGCACTTAATTATTATCTATCCATAGCAACTTGTTTTGCACAAAGTGGTGTATGTAGCATAATATTTTCATGTGGTGGAATGAGGGTGTGTTGTATTGGACATAATGCCCTTGCACATATTATTTCTATTAAATACCATGAAAAACTAGTTACATTCATTCCACCTTTTGGAATTATGATTTGTTTAAACATTTTCCATTTAAAACAATGTTATAATCAGTTTGAAATTGTTATCTATGGTATTTTTTACTTAAAAAGTTTTAAAAGACAAATTGTTTAATCACCCTAAAGGATTTTCACCTTTTTATTGGCAAAAAAGATTAAGTTGAACATGGTGGAAAAGAAAGTGCCGAAAATTGGCTTTAACAAGGACCACCAATGCACCAAACCGTCTCAACCACAAATTTAACAACATGGACAACCAAACAAAGTTGTTCCACAAAAATCTAAACAACCTTTGAAAGGAAATTAAAGGCATTGACATCATTCTTTGGACAACAACAATCATATTTGAATTGCTAGACTTGTGAAAGGAATCATTTTGTTCACAAAAATGCAAGGGGATGAACTTAGGTCCAAGGTGTGCAACTATAATGCGAGCATTGTGGCAAGTTGGGTCATGACATAATACATTGATTATGTGCATTTCAAGTTTTAAGCAAACTCAAATTGTGGCAATCAAAGTGGCCAAAAGACATGGGAATGGTGTCATCCAAAGAAAAAAAGGTGGCCAAGAGCAAAATATAAAACAAAATTTGAACCAAGGTCAAATATATGGATAAAACAAGGTACAATGAACATGATTGCATAATTGGAACAATGACTTGGGAACCATTGCCATTACTCATGTGTCACCAACTCCAAGGCCATTGGATTCTGAATGGAACCGTAATTTGTTTACTAGGTGACTTTGACAAGATTGGGCTTCATGTGCAGAGTTGCATTACTAAAACTAATGCATCTTACAATGACATTTATTTAATAAGGTATTCAAGTTTAGGAACCTTGAGGAACAAATGTGGCATTGGATCCACAAAAGGGAAAAACTAATCAACAAGGTCGCCTTTTATAATTAGTCACATTGGTAGAAATTATGCCAACCTCTTCCATGCACTAATTTGACCAAATGTGTGTGGATTAGAACAAATTGTGTCCTTAGCGAGGACATTATGTGTACCTTCGATACCCATTTTGAAAGCCAAAACTTTCTTGGAATGACAATCACAATTCATTAAACTTTTTTGTTTTTTCCAACCATGATTACAACATTAAAATTTGGATTTATTGTTGTGTTAAAATTAGTGGCCACGCTTTGTGAAAGCAAGGAGATTTTAGCATCATTTGTAAAATTGGTAGATATTGTGTCACAAGATGAACTCGTGGACATGGGAATTGTTATGACCACTTTTGTTGCGCCATTGCAAGCAACAATTGTAAGGTTACAAGAATCGCTTACTAGGTTGACAATTGATTGTGTAATGATAACACCAAATTGATCTTATTAAATAATGAAGATAAGGTTTTGTGTGTTGACCACTTTATCAACTAACAAATATTGGTCAATGCAAGTTTTGTTAGACTCTAAAGTTTAACCATTGATGTTAGGGGAAGGGGCTATAGTTGGTTTGGCTTCATGAATATAGATTTGAAACCTTGTACATTTTAAATAAAATTTTCCTTAACTAGATCACAAAAGGTTTGAAAAATGACACACTAAACATTCAATGTGAGATTACAAATGGATCATCCCTCAAATGGATCCACCATGAGAATCAAGGTTGTTGTGATAGATGCCATGCCATATGATGTGTTGATGGGTGGAACAATTTTATGCCCTATGGGTTTTACATTAGATTTTTGGAAGGAGATTGCTTCTTACAAGTTGGGATGGCAATTAGGAGATGACATGGGTGCACACTTTCCAATACATTTCATTGGGAAAAAGCTTTGAGCTAAAGCACACGATGCCAAGTTTGGTTGCATGTTTTGGGACTGTGAATTCATGAAAAACAATGTTCCCTTCAAGGATCATTACCCAATGTTGGAAGAGGAACAAGGAATGGAGATGTCTAAGACAACTTTGGCATCAATCAAGAGGGACATTAGTGGGGCACTAATGCACATTTGCAACATGTGCAAAACATCATGCACAACAAGATTGGCAAGAGGCCTTTGCACTATTAAATACCAATTATATTATTGACTTGGCAACATCTCAATTGTCACCATTGCCCACCAATTCAATTGTTTAACAATATCTCAAGAAGGGGAACTATGTTTGGAATTGAACACTAAAATACCTACAATGTTGCAAGCAAAGAGTTTCAATTCAAAAATATCTCTTTGTGAAGAATGATGAAGGGGCTCAACATGTTTCATTATATTATGCAGCTTACCTTATTCAACATCCTAACTTAATTCCATAATCAACAATTTAAGGATGCTTCAATTATGTGTAAGATTGTTGAAATTTCTTTTTGATGTGTTATTGTAAACAAGTAGGTGACAAGATATAGTAGTGCACAACATATGATTGCATGATCATAACACACGCCAAAAAGTCATGCCATGGGCATGTGCTAAAGCACAATCCTGTCCAAAACATTAAAACACTACACATTGTAGTCATTACTGCATATTGAAATTATCATCTGGCTTGATTTGCTGCACTCACATGTGCACTTTTACATATACGGCAACTTGTCCATTGACCTAGCAAAGGGGGCTATTTAGCACCTAGTGTAAAGATATGGCACACATTCGGTGCTTGCCACTTGGAGAATGTATGACTCAACTTCATTTTGTATATCACGTCTACTCTAATGAATTGTGTTAGATCATGTACTCATAAACCTGCCTTTGAAAAGTGACAATAACTATAGTGTTTGTGCATTTGGGAAGAGGCTCTTAATCATGCCTCAAACAATTGCATACCGCACTCTCAATTTGAACATACTAATTTAAGACACTTCAATCCTGGGGTTTAGAGTTTAGGGTTTGACTGAATCTACCCATAAAACATTTGAAGGTCATCCTATAACTGTGAATAACCCTCTCCTAGAAAAGAGGGATCATACACCTACTTAAAAATAGCCACTAAGAGACCTCACTCAAGAAGATGAAGGTACCAATGTAGGTCCTCTTTCACCCAAGACATTCTTCACATAAGTTGTACTCATTTTGTTGGGACCCATTACTGTTCAGGTCAGAGGTTTGACATTCTACGTCAAGACAATCCCCCAGTACACATTTACCAGAATTTCTGGTAAAGCTTTAAGCCGGGGGAATCAAAGGACGTTAGAGACCAGAGCTTCCAGGAAAGAGGAATCAATGAGCAACAAACAAGTCAGATATACCCTGCAACAGTAACTGTATATGGCTCACACCCAAGTCCTGATTGAATTCTGATGGGTGATAGTTGATACCTTGCACCAAGTTTTAAAATTTGACCTGATTTATCTTGAAAGGAATTCAAGATGAAAATGTTGTCTGTTTAAAGGAATTAGAGCGGGGACCGTCACTTAACCTACAATTTTTGTCTGCTTAAAGTGATCTGTAGGATCTTAATTACATAGGATCCTACACCCCTTTTATTAGTCTCTTTGCAGCAGTTTCCCACAGAAAGCTGCAGTGAATCAATTGTTTTTCTTGAACAAATAAGTCCATCATAACTGTATCCTTTGGACACAAAATTGAGGGGGGGGAGGGGGGGAGGGGGGTGGGCACAATTTGCATGAATTCTTTGTTTCCAGACTTAGGTCCCGACTCCAAAGTGTTGATGTTACCTTGTAAAGCCGTTGGCAGCTTTTGTGCTAGACAAATTACCTGCGACCAAAGGCTTCAGAGGAACCAATTTGTGGTTCTGACTCAAAGAGACAGATGGCTGCTGCATGTTATGGTTCCCAATGCCATTAGCCCTTGAGTTTGTGACCACCCAATTCAGTCCTCTAGTAATTCCTGGAGCCCCTCCTGAAATCTTGGACAAATCTAGTACCGCTCTGCAATAGAATGAACAACTGATTCAAGCTCAGTAGCAAGTTATCAGAACTGTACAGAGATGTACAAATGGTGAATTAGACCACTGCTACATTTGAGGAGAGATACAAGAGGGTTGGCAAAGCCAGGAGAAGACCTTAATTCTTACATGACTACCAAAGGTGGAGGATATTCAATACTTCACAATCAGTGGAGAGTCAAACAACAGAGCGAAGGAAGAGAATGTGTACTCACACATCACCAAGAGCAATAGTGCTGGCAGAGGCTGTGACCCCTCCACAGATCAACACCTTAGACCCCATTAATGAAGCAGAATGACCAGATCTAGCTTCCTGCTCAAACCCATTTGCACTCTCACCATCTGCAACCAAGGAAGAATGATTTCAAAGCCAGCAGTGTCATAGGAGCCCAACATATTGGAAACAGCCTTGAGACCAACAGTAAAGGACTTTGTTGGTGGCAGAATTGAAGGGTGGGAGTCTTACGATGTTCAAAATTGCCATTTGCTTTGGCATGAGGGGGAATGCTATTGACACCTAGCAATGCCTGCAAGATTTGTAACACAAATCAAATCCAATCGTGCATGTAAAAGATTACAAACAGATTTGGCTGTATGCCGTGAGACATCCCCAGCATACTTGTCAAAGACATCAACATGGTGGTATACCTTCAGGTTCTCATATGCTTCATCCAATTTTCCATTGATCAATATGTGGTCAAAAAGTGTAGGATCCTTAGCGCGTTCAAGCTCTGCTTTTGCATTCTGCAGTCGCTTCTGTATTTGCTCCTCAGATTCAGTGCCCCTGTGCCAACAGCGCAGGATGGTGTAAGTGGCTTCCTGTGATCTCTGAGAACTAAAACTACAGTACTCCAAATGAAAGTACAAGAGTAGAGGAGATTGATGGAGAGAGTGCTGAAAAAAGTAACATTGGAAACACTGGAAAAAAAACCAGCCTGGCAGATAAAATGCATTCTGAATCACAGATCAACAACATTGCCCCCATTCTTACCTTCCATGCAGACGTTTCCTAAGCTCTGCTTCCTCTGGATATGGGGGTTTTACAAAGACAAATATTGCATCCAGGGGGCTCTTCTTCACAGACTGAGCCCCTTGCACATCGATATCCAATATACATGTCTGCAAAAACCTGATAGAGACAAATGAGCAAGTTTTCTACATGGAAGGAATGCTCTGCATGCCTGCATGATTTGTCATGATAATTTGCAAAGGGCCGAGGGCTATCACAGTCAGCAAGCTGTTCGTGCCAATAATCCACCAATTTCGAAGTACCACAAAGAAGCAAGACAAAGAAAGTAATGACTTTCTGACCTTTCCAGAACTAGTCACAGCATCAACAGCTGCCCAGCTTGTTCCATACAAGTTTCCATGGACATCTGCTGACTCCAGAAACTTTCTCTCACTGATCTCCTTTTCCATTGTAGGGCGCTTTGTGAAATGATAATGCACTCCATCTTGCTCCTTCTCCCTTGGTCTTCGTGTGGTGTGACTAACTGAGAATCCAAAACTGTCTGGAAAGTCTTTCATCAACTTGCCAATGAGTGTCCCTTTCCCCACACCTGATGGGCCACAGATGACCACTGGCCGTGGAGCCTTTCCAGTGACTCCTTTGCTCCAGGCCACCACCTCCATATTCAGCAGTTCTGATTGCAATCTTACAAAAGCAGTATTTACCTGCAGGGGGGCCGATATAAGTAAGCCTGCTTCAAAGAAAAGAGATTATCTTTCAAGTCAAATGTGAAGAAAAAAAGACTTGGCATGTGAACACAATGTGGAAAGAGAATGAAGCACACATATTCTTTGTGCAAGTAGCCAGACAAGAAGGACATTACTTCAAGAAACCAGATGTCACCCTTGGCCATGCTGTCCCTGCCTCCATAAATTAGAATGCGCTCCCCATCAATCAAGACTGCAGAATGAGCACATCGAGGCGAAGGAGGAGTTCCAAACACCTTTGGCTTTGTCCTACAAAGAAAACAGTTTCCCTACAAAGGTCAGATTTTTCTGAATATTCATGTCTTCATTGTTCTTCAACATACTCTTATTATATCCAGGATCAAGCAAGAGAATTTTACCTTTTAAAATGCAAAACCTTCCCCCACCCACATTTTGCTGAGGGACAAATTTCTCTGGCCTCAGAAGAAATGTGTCACTCTTCAAATCAAAACTTTGCAGATCTCTGAGTGTAAGATCAGAAGACATGCTAAAACCCTAGACCCCAGCGCCTCTCTTCTCCACAATTTGTGAACCATAAATTTACCATCTGTGTGTCACCGTGTCCAAGATGTACACATCATTCTTCGCACTGTTGTCTTCATGCCCACCAAATACAACCTATCATCACCAGGAAAAATTAAATAAATGATCTGATTGCACCAGTATACAACAAATCAATTTGCAAAAAAGGGCACAAATGGGTTGACTAATATGCTCGACAGGTGCAACCAAGGATCTAAAAATGATCAGCATTGGCACTTAACAGCAAAAGAACTTCTATGAGTGCCATGAACATACAATTTTGTCTCCAACACAAGTTGCTGTATGCAGTGACCGTGGACTCGGACAATGTCCCAAGAAAGATTCATTACTCCACTCCTGGTTCTCTGTGTCCAGCTCTTCACCCTAGATCACAGAAAAACAACCAAATCTGTCATTATCAACACAGCAGAAGATATCAGTCCATGACACAAATATCTGTGCTTTGGTGGCAACATGAGTTTCCTATGTTCTAGACATACAACTGACATTAATTTCCTCAATATTCCGACTTCCTGCAATTGGCAGATTGATCTTCTTCACATCTAGACAGAGACTGAATGCCAGCTACTGGTGCATACAATGGACACTACCCTTTGCAGGACCTCAGTCTAATCTGCACATCCCCAGAGCTGATCCCGGATCTAAAAAACACATCAGCCACTTCACATTGTGCTGTGGTGGAGGAGAACGTCAGCGTTCTTTTTTTCCCTTTCTACTTGACTGATGTATTCACAGTCTAGGATCGGAATTGGAGATTCAAAATCAAAAGATGTACAGAAAAAAGTGGCAGCACATCGCCATTTTCTGCTTCACTGGTTTAGTTTCTTGTGTCAAGGGGAAGGCAATACTGGTCGTATTGCATCCATCGGGAGCATTTATTGAGCCGAATCCGGAAAGGATTGAGTGGATTTGCTTCCCAGGATCCCAGATCTACGAGTCGTCAATATTTCTTTCTTTCTTTCTTTCTTTCCAAAACTTGCAGTACAAGAAAACCGCCAAAAGAAGAAGAAGAAGAAGAAGAAGAAGCGGAGATCGAGTAGCGATTCTTCATTTGCGCAACATAAGCAGTCGAACCTCAGACCATTAACATGCTCTTCGAAACCTAAACAACCTCGTCCCCTCGCTGACCAAACTTTCACAGACAAAACCATCACCAGAAAACAAAGAAGTCGCGGTAGTTCGGAATAGAAAAAAACAAAACAAAAAACCAACAAAACTTACCATATTCTCTAAGCTCCCGGTGGTGTACACAGGCAGAAACGAAAAAGAGTGTAAAATGCACGCAAAGATCCCCGCTCCGAAACAACAACCGCCTTATTACATGCAAACAATCACCGATCACTCTTCCTCCAAAGTCGCCCGATCTTTCCGGGCCCGCTCGCCGGAAAGGTCCCTCTCCAGCCGCGCACTGAGTGAGAAGCTGCTATTGAATCACAGCATTTCGAACAAGAGGAAACTCCTTACAACAAGCGACTTTTGAATCGGTGGAAAACAACCAAAAACTAGACTAAAAACACACACACAATTTTTTTTTAATCCTTTCTCTTTCTCTCCCTTTCTCTCTCGCTTCCTCCCCTCCCTTCCGCTCTCTTCTTCTTCTTCTCCCCCTGCGCTGCTGCTGCGCACGCACACAACAGCAAACGCCGCAAAGCTCCAAAACCAAAGGAATACCTTCTCTCCCCTTTCAGCCCAGCTTTAATCAGCAGGCTCCGACGAGACTCGCCGTCCGTGTGAATGCGATTTGAACGGCCATCTTTTTCTTTTCTGTTCCAACGGTGTGAACGAGGACAACATACACACACACTTCTCTCTCTCTCTCTCTCTCT
>Ga0116228_10005754_pt1 | contig 11059 bp, 1 predicted proteins | sample S1TSphfallax_2_FD_89694 | JGI IMG/M metagenome (GOLD analysis project Ga0116228, IMG submission 89694) | Host-associated microbial communities from peat moss isolated from Minnesota, USA - S1T2_Fc - Sphagnum fallax MG | ecosystem: Host-associated > Plants > Peat moss > Unclassified | place: USA... | reverse complement strand
TTGTTGGGGGAGATCCCTCAAAATACACATAGAAATAAAAAGGGAGTTGTTTATGTATGGTGGAATTATTTAAGAACATGCCCAATGGTCCCATTCTAAACCTACCCTATAAAGATTGTTTTGGATTCTAACACCTCTTGGAGGCCTCCCATTAGAATGTCATTGTAATAAACATCGTGCCCCAATGTAAATGTTACAAAGAAGGGTGTAGCTCCTATCATCACCTCCTAAACACATCCTTAAATTTGTTAGATGGTATTCATAGTAAGTACCCTTACTAATGATTGGTTTTACAACAAAATGCAAACTTAAGACACATGCCCTGATTCCCAATGTGAAAAAAAGGTGTGGGAGTTCCATGATGCGATTAAGAAGAACTCTTAAATCAATTTCAAAGTCATGGTCATGTCAAATTGCACAAACTAAGAAAAAAAAAACTAATTATTGTAATTTGGAACCAAAATGGTTCATAGACAAAGCATAAGCAAAAATGGATTCATCATGTTCACACCACATCCCATAATTGGGAAGAGTCACCAATCTTTTCTTTATAATATATTCACAAAAAGCACTTCAAATCTTATGCAAACACATAACAACACAACAATTTACATGAACATTAAAAACACACAAACATTTGAACTTTTATTGTAGGTGTCATTATAAACAACACACAACATTTGAACTTTTTGTTTATTTGAAGATGGAAGCTTGGAAAACATTTGAATGAATAAAATGCTAAGGAACTTGATGACAATGATCGCAAGGAAATGGTACTCAATATTTTCATAGAAAAGCTAGGTGAAGTGTTCAACTCCCATTTAAAGATTCATCGCTTCACTTTAAAACTCCATTTAAATTGATATCTTCCACCTTCTAACATGTCTTTATATTGTACTTGGACGTGCTCCCAAATTGTAGGTGGTCATTGGCCATTGTTTACAACTAGATCTTGAAAGACCATTAGAAAACTTCGCAAAGTTACCATTCCTTTTCCACATATAATTTATTCCCCTTGTGTGTTTTGTGCCAACTCATGTTTTCAATTAGATGCATCACTATCATGTTCCCATTTTCTATCAAAAAATTTGCACAATGTACAAACCAAAATCTAAAGCCTTGTGCATTTGAAAACTTTTGCAAAGTCTTGACAAATTTCTAACAAGACTATGACCATTTTTGCCCCCACTAACCCATCATTAGAACACACAAAAATCCAAGCTTGGATCCTTAAACCCTCATCACACAACTTTGACATGTTCTTTCCAATGAATTCTTGGGCATGCTCTTAGGGACTATGGAATATTCATCTTTAAGTCTTAAAACATTTTTTTTGTTACCATAGGAAATAATTGAAAAGGTACATTAAGCTATTTGTGTTGCTCCCAAGGTTAATTGTTTGAAGGCAATGTTCATTTTTTTCCCATCTAAGTCATTTTTCTTTGGGGCAAAGTACATTTCTATTCTTGTTGGAGGTCATGTATTTAATGGGGCAAAAACACCTTGAATATTTATAGGATTATATATGATCAAATAATTAATCAACTTCAACAAACATCCTTTTAATTTTGAAGAACTTCTTGAGATCTTTTTGTAAAGACTAATACTGTGACCCAATTTTCAATCATTTGCACAAAGTAAAAAATTTATGACACATACATGAAATCATTCTTTGTTTTCTTCTCCTTATATTCTTCATTTCATTTTGTAAATCCAATATGCATGGATAAACATAAGAAAAACAAACCCAATGAGTTCAGTAAAGGCTTCAAACTTTAAAATATTGAACACGTTAACATTTGAATATTCAATTGAGATGTGGGAGAACAAAATGTTCAATCTAATTAGGTAACCCTTGAGATCTATTTGAAAATTTCAAAACCTTTGTTAAAATAATTAAATTCAATTATTTCTACACTTCAAGAATCAAGTGGAATAAAACATTGTAATGTTTAATAAACTATGTGTAACCTAATGTAACTTGATATGAAAGTTGAACAAAACCTAAAACATGAATTGAATCATGTGTCACATTAAAATAAGTCATAAATAATTGAAATATATAAAGTGGGTTGATGTCTTCAAGCAAATAAGTGATATTGTTCAAATTAATAATCAATACACATCCCACAATAAATTTTTGGTAGAAATGAAAACTCTTGTATCAAATTGGCCACATGTTTTTCAACACTACACTTCCTTTTTTTTACAAAGATGAAAATACAATGATAAGAAAATTAATTATTCTACACTCAATACCACATATGGTCAATCATGCTTCATGTTGGGCAACTTGCTTATGAAGTTTGTTGTCCACTTTGTATGGAGGAAAATATTTCTTATAATTGTAACCATCATTTTGATATATGTGAACAACTAGCCATTTGGACTTCCAAGAAACACAATATTGCTCTTTTTCATATTATGTTTCAAGCTACCTGCAACATTCATCAATGTAGTAGTTTTCTTCTTTTATCCATAGATCTCATTTATAAATTGTCATAAAAAATAAGAAACCTTATCCACAATCCTAGTTTTACCCTTAGATGTGTTCTTAATATTTAAACAATCATTAATAACAATGATTTCAATGCCTTTGCTAGCCTTTTGTTTCAAGTATCTATGTAGTTTGAATTTTTATTCTTCTTCCAAAAGGAAAAGTGAACAAAATTCCCTTAAAATTTAGCATTCACTTCTACATCTTTGTATAGGGTTTGACTTTAAAAACAAGGTCATAACACAAGGTTGTGTACATTTTCATGATTGATACAAATTAGTGTTTATGTTTGCTACTAATATTTCAAACTTGGTCTTTAGCATTTTAAACCTTAGCCAAATCTAATTGTCTCAAAACAAAAGGTTTTTTGTCCTTAGGTTTTTCCTTCTTTCTTGGTGTCTAAAATGTTCAAGCTTCTTTAAAAATTAAAAGCCTTCTAGCATTTTGTCTTGGGACAACAATGTACTAAATCTATAGGTGTTTTCATTAATATATGTTTGACATCATCACATACACTAGGAGAAGAAGGCCCATTTTTACTAGCAATTCTTAATTACATGTTTTCAATCATATTTTGACTACATAATTACATCAATTTAAAAAAAAATCAAATCAATGACTATACCTACCAAATAAGTTGAAAACTTGTTGACTAAATTAATAAGTGTATGGTATCATGTGTTTCTATTCAATGCCTACAACTAGCAATGTCATCACACATGTAAAACATAACATGAAAATGCCCTACATGGTACAAATGCTACAATTAGGTTAGTTGGTTTAGCATTGGGATTTTGGTGTTTGTAGTTGTGCATGAGATTTTGTTGCAAAAATTGTTGTGAATACAAGCTTTGTTTATTGGTGTTATGTGACATGGGTGTTTATTTTTTGATTAATAGTTGTATCATTCATGGGGATTTGAACCCCAATGGGGCTTGGTTACCTTGAAATGTGGAAAGGAAGTTAATGGAATAACCTTTGGTTATGGAGCTTGGAGGTTGCAAGAAAAACAAAATAAACAAGGTTCAAAAAACAGAATATTAAGGCCCATGGTCTTATCACAAGGCCCCCCACTTCTTTTGTTTTATTTATCTCCCTCCCTCTTTTTTTCTCCTCTCTATCTTCCCCTTTCTCTCTTTTCATGTGCGAGAGTAATATGAGACAATGACAAGAATAAAAGGAGCAAAAGAAGGGGTTCATTAGGAGGAAGTAATGGTGGGAAGAGTTGAGCTCCATTGTCATCATCATTGTGCGTTGAAGAATTTTAAATTTCCAATCCTTAAAGGTTTGGTTCATTTTGGATGTTTAGGTGCTTTGGATTAAGTTCAAGATAAAAATGTCAATGGGTCCAATTTGAACCTTTTTTTTTATTATTCAATTTATTTATTTATTTCAAACCAAGAGGTCAGGTTCATCCTAACTATAGGCAAATAGTGATTTGTGATTATACAATACAAATTTGTCAAATGTTTTGGACAAGTTAATGCCTATGGTTCAACATGTCACTATGTCACTTCACATTGCAATTTAAAGTGAAATATGTGACATGAGAAAAAAAATTGAAAAAACAAATTGTAATGTGAAACACAACATGAGTGATGTGAAATGTGACATCATTTGATGTGAAAACAAAATTGGAATTTTTTGGGAAATTCATCAAAGTCACATATGGTGTCAATTTGGAATGATTTTTGCACCATTACATTTCTAAAATGAAGGGCTACACATGTGCAAGTGTGCAAAAGTTTTAGAAACAAAATAATTTGGAGGCCAAAAGCCAATTTTTCATTTTGGAGTAATTTCCATTTTTTCTTTGGAAATTCACATTTCATCAATATGGAGGGAGAATCATGAATGGTTTACGTTAATGAATTTTTACATAAGAACACTATTGGTGTGGGAGATTTCATGCCATTTAAAGACAAAAAAAATTGGAGGTTTGTTCACAGGCGTGGAAAGGTGGTGTGCATGGAATCAATTTTGACAAGTTTTTCAATTGTAACTTCTTGTGTCGGTAAGCATCCAATCTCATCATGTACAAGTGATGGAATGCCATGCCATTAATGAATGGAGTGGATTTGAATTCATGTCATGATTCTTATGTGAGGATCACAAAAGTGTACATTTGTGTTACATGATTTGTGCATCTCCATTTGTGTCTATTGGGTTACACTTGTTGCCTACCAATATGTCGGTCAAATTATCATTTGATTTTAAGGGGTGGGGGGTTGTCAGGGTGTGTGCCATTTGTCTACAACTTGGGGGGTGAACATGCACTTTCAAGTTGACCTTTTAATGATTTGTGTTTTTTGTTCGAGGTGAAACCCTATGTACTTAACTTACAACCTACCTATACCTATTATCCACCTACCTACTTAAGTAACCCACGACCTATTTAGTTGACTTAATCTAACTTACAACTTACCTTCCTATTTAACCTAAAATTTAGGTCTATTTAACTTACAACCTACATGTACTTTGGTAACTTGTAACCTACCTACTTAAGCTAGCTAGGCATGTAGGTTTTTATGTAACTAAGTTAGGTAGTAAACAAAGTCTAACCTAAGTAAAATAAATAACTAACTAGGCAAGTGAAGTAGGTAGGTATTAGGTAAGTACTAGTTAGATTAAATTATTTAAGTACTAACAACTTTTATTTAATCATGGTCTTGCCACCTACTCAACATAAATTGGTCAAATGTCAACTACTTACATAATTTTCATTCAATTTGCATGAGTTTCAAATCAAATGAATGAAGTATGTGAACACTACACCAATATTCATCCAAGTTTAACAAGTGTTTTATTATATTTTGAATGAAATTGAACAAATTTACCATGGTGAAAATGGCCAACCTTTTAATAATTGGAGATTTGTTGTTATGGATAGGTGAATTCATTAATGTTATTTAATTCATCAATAATCAATCAAATTCATTAATAATAAATTAAGCACCTTAGGAACCTTCATTAAAACTACCTAACCTAAGCTAACAACCTAGCCCAACAACCTAAGGTGCAAGTGTGAAGGTTTGAACCCTTCACTTCCTTTCACTTCCATGTTTAAAAAACACATCTTTAACCATTCAACCATTATATAAATGAATGATATTTTTTTGTTATCACATATTATTATGCACATTTCTTTTTACATTAAACAATTTTGGGCTATTTTTTATTATTCTACCATAGGTTACTTTTGGCTATTATATCGTAGGCTATTGTTGGTTATTTTAAGTTATTTATCATAGGTTAATTTTGGTTATTATTGGTTATTGAAGGATATTTTATTTTAAAATATTATTGACCATGCTATCGTATGTTATCATTGGTTATTTTAGGTTATTTTATTTTAAGATATTTTTGGTTTTTTCTATCGTAGGCTATTGTTGGTTATTATAAATGATTTATCATAAGTTATTATTAATTGTTCTATTGTAGGCTATTACTGGTTATTCATCATAGGTTAATCTTAACTATTATTATATATTTTATCATACTATATTATTGGTTATTTTATATTATTATACCATAGATTAACTTATAATAACATAAAAAATAATGACTTTGAATAACCAAAGGTATAGGCTAGGGTTAGTTAAATAATTTAGTTTAAAACAATTTAAAATATCAATCTTATAATAAATTATGATATAACTTGTGATACCTTCAAATATAATAACCCATAATACTTTATGATAATTTACATATAACTTAAAATAACCTAGGGTAGCCTAAAATAACATAGGGTATAGCCTAAAATAGCTTAGGGTATTTAAAACAACAACATAAGAATAAACCTATTTACCATAGTAAATTTTGTCAATTAGTGATGAAACATAATGTTTATATAATGACCCTATAATGAAATACTTTAATCAAGGTGAAATCATTAAGGTGTAATGAATTTATTTCATTTTAAAGATCCCATAATGATTTAAGCCAATGAATTACACCCCATTTTTGTACTATTGGAAACAATTTGTTGGTGGTAAATTCAAATTTTAAATTATAATTGAAATCATTTATGACTATGCCAACTTGCATAGTTGAAAATTAATCAATATTTCAACTAGGGCAATTGACTTTGGACAAGTGGTGTAAGCCCATCCCAAAACTAAAAAACTTTGACAAAATGAATTCATCCTATTTTTGTTCATTTGAATTCTTTCGTTGCCCAAACTTCTTTTCCCTTTCTACCTTTCCATAATCATATCCCATCCACTTTTTAAGGTTTCTTAAATTGCCCATTGGCATGTACTTTCATTTAGATTGGAATTTATTCACTAGATCTTCATCAACATTGTTTTTTTTACAATTTTACTTCTGAAATGTATGCAAGTCATCACAAACGATGAAAAGATGAGAGGATGCAATTATTTTCACCACATTTGATGTATATTGATATTTTAGGTGAGCTATGATTATTGACCTTTGTTTTTTTGTTTTTGTTTTTGGGTTGTTTCTTAGGCATTGGTAATGATTAGTACCATGGTATCATCATTTGAAAGGGAGTTTGTTTACTAAAGCTCATTGGCATTGTTTTTTCTACATTTTTAATTTTGGCATATATGCAAATCATCACAAATGATGAGAAGAAAACATATATATCTTCGCCATATTTGATGCAAGCAAGTTGTGATTATAGGCAATGGGGTTTGTTATGTTTGTGTATAGATTCTAGGCCTTTTTTTATTAGCTAGCAAACGATTTGATTAGCACATAATGGACAATTTAACCCATCAAAATTTTGCCCAATTTTTTTTTGGGGGAATATTATCAACAATAATATTTTTGTGTCTTAGGTATATAAGTAATAAATAGGTTTAGGTAAAGTATAAAATGACATGTAGGTAGGTAGGGGGTAGTTTAGCTTAACTAACCTACCTTAACTTAATCACCCTAACCCCTTAGGCATGTACATAGATTACTCAAATTTGGATATGTGGGGAGGGCTATGAATGAAATGACATGAAAGTTGTGAACATGGTTGGAATCAAATAATTTAATATGAATTGACATTGACTTAATCTTGTTAAAGTCCATCTAGATTTTAAATATATTTGGGATTGGACTTACCATCTAGATAAAAAATTGGTTAGGATGGATTTTCGAGATGGATGTAACCAAAAAAATCAAATAAAAGACATGAAAATTTTAATAAAATGTAAACCAAATTAAGTCAATTAGTTTGAGGTTATATTGAAATCAATTACAATTATCATATCAATTGATATGTTATTTATAAGTATGCTAAGGTACTATATTTTTAATATAATACTTTTATTATAATAAATATATAATTGAAATTATATTAGCAATTAATTTAGGTCCAATCTTAGATTAATTTTGGCCCAATTTGATTGAAACTTTCAAACTATCTATTCAATTCTTTATTTGATTGCAACCATTTGTCCCCACCCCTTTCAAACATGTTAATTCCCATATCTTCCTAAAACTATGGATTTTATTCATAAAAAAATATTAAGAATTGAACCTTTGACCTTCATAATGATAACCAAGTCTTTAATTAATAGACCACAACTTCAAAAAGTAAACATTTTTTTAATGGATTTTATTTCACGTCAAATGATGTTGTGCATTACTTATGTAGGTAAGTAAAAAGATTAAATAATATTAATAGATAGGTTAGAGATAGATAAGTAAATAGGTTGTTAATTAAGTAGAGTAAATAAGTACATGTAGATTGTAGGATGGTAAGTAGGAAGTAGGTGGTTGAGTTGTAGGAGATAGTAGGCATGTATGTGTAGGAAGGTAGGTAGGTAAGTAAGCCTAGACTACCTATCTAACTTAACTAATAATTAGCCTAACCTATTAGCTAATATATGGTGTTTCTTTATTAGAGAACCATTGCACATTCTAACAAGTAATGTCATTTTGTAATGTTCAACTTGAATAGATGTTTCATTTGATTAAAATTGATTGACCATTTTGATCATTTTTTTGGGTCCAATTTGATAAATAGTCAAATAAATCATTTTAATCAAGTTGACCAATCAAAAAATAAAAATGTCATTTGAGCCTTAGACTTCTAATTAGAATGTACACATGTCCATTAATCAAGAAAAACTGGTCAATGAACTTGGATAGCTTTATAAACCATTTTAAAAATACTAAACAAAAATAAATTGTTGACCTATGAATTACATAAGCAAAACCCAAATTAAGAAATGCTGGTCAATCGACTTGGATAGCTTTAAAACCATTTTTTAATACTAAACAACAATAAATTGTTGGCCCATGAATTACATAAGCAAACACCCAAAATTAATAAGAGACTTTGGCAAACATCAATGTTGAAATTTTTGCATCAAGTTTTTGTCATCAAAGATTTTGCAATAAAGAAGCCATCTAAGCCCAACACACCAAAAAAAAACTTACAGTGCACCTTTGCAAGGGTTTGCCTAAAGGCACATAACCCAACTTGATTCCCACTAATATTATGCAACTAGTTAGTGATGTGTTGGTTTTAACATAAATTTGGTTTTTTGCTATTAGATTTTCAATAATCCTAAATGGCTATTTGAAAGACATTTGTTAAAATTGATGTTTGAATGCCCATAAATGAAAATGTGAAACCAAACAATTTGGATTGATAGCAAATGAATTTAACATACTTATAGGGTTGAACGAAAGTTGATGATGTATTGAGGTATAGCTCAATATGGATGCAACTTCAGTTTGATTACCACACATCAAACATTCGAATCCAAGTGTAAAATTGTAAACACATAGTGCAATTTTGTTTTGATAGGACAAGTCCATAAATGTTATGAAATTGCACAAAAGAAAAATATGGTTATATGTTTATTTCAAACACATTAATGAGCCAAGCTTATGTTGCCATCAAGGATGGTGTTCAACCCATCCTCAAGCAAAAATGGACACATCTTTGGTTCAAATAGTGTGAGAACTTTGATTTAAAAGCACATATTTTTTTCCCATGTTCTTGTTCTATAAAGAGACATCATTTGTACGGGGTAGGTAGATGCATGTGGATGGTTCATAAATAGCTAACCAGAGTGATAACATATGGCATAGGAATAGAAGGAAAAATTGCTTCCCGATGACGAAGTATCCATCTTGCATGGTGCATTGATGGGTGCTGATTCACTTTTGGTCATGGAATTAACATCAAGGTTGTTTATGATGTAATTGACATATGCTTCAGGCTAGTGGTCTTCAGGCCGTTATGTTCTCTTTGTTGGCCTTGCCTACCAAGGCAAGGATATTGTGTTTTGATTCATTATAGAGTATAGTACCTTAAGGGATCTTTTTAGGCCCCTATTTAAATGATAATAGGTCTATTTTTATACGAGGATTTTTGAAAGATGATATTTTGGCTTGTGTTGAAACTTGAGATTAGTTATAGAGAGTTATAATATCTTCAAGGATTTGGGTTTCTTTTAGAGGAGTTTTTGAAGATTATATTTTTGCATGGTGAAATATTTGAGTTTTCATAATTCTTCTTTTGCCTTAAGATACTTTTAAAAATGTAAATGGCAAGGCCACGGTATGACACACCCGCTTGTTTATTTTGTGTGAGTTGATCAAGGGATGTTTATCGAGGAATGCCATCTCCTCTAATTTCACAACCTAATCCCTTTCTACACCCCTTTTAACCTCTATTTGAAACCTTAGTGAGTAGGTGGAGATAAAGATGCTTAGAAAATCAGCATCCCAAATACACCCAAAAACAAAGAAAAAAGGGTCCAATCTTTTATGCCTAATAATAAGTAAACAAGGGGTTTAGAAAAAAAAAGAAAAAAAAAGGGCTGGGTGATATAAAATGTTAACATTTTTCATGAAGATTTTTATTGGGTTGCATCGAGTTTTTATGGAGCATTTGGATTGTACTCCGATTGGGCATTGTCACATGGATTTGAGTGAGGTTTTCATTAAAAAATTCATAGGTGTATTGGTGAAGCTCCAACTGGTAAAAGCCAAATAATTATACCCACATTCTGGGATCCATCAATTAGTGGGTCTCAACTTTCAAGTGAGTAGCAATGCTTTTCATCTCATGTAGTAGTAATATCCTGGAACCTAATTTTGTTAAATGGCCTAGGAGTTTTCACATTGGGATGAGTCTTCCTTTCTTTCGAGATTTGCTTGTCACTCCTCCACATTTTCAAAAAAATTACACACATTAGAATTATTCTTTAAATAATAATCCTGTTTTTGGGCCCCTCTTTCAGTTCGAGATTTTTTTTTTTAATCATTTTAAAATGTTGATTATTTGCAAAAGAAAGCAGACTCAAAACAAAGTGAAAAAAAATAGTTTTTTCATATGAATTTTTTTTCCACAAAAATGAAAGCAAAATCAAAACTCAAGCTCCCATTTTTATCAAAAAATTGAATATATATTTCACACCCCATTGCTGGGTTTGTTATGAAATTGCTGCAGAGATTGCCTTTTGTGATGCAGAGAATGAATGTCCTTTCCAATTAGCTCCAAAAGAGACGCTCCACAGTTTGGGGTTTGTTCTCTCTTTGGAGCTATTGGAAAGGACATTCTTGATGAGAGAGGTTGGAACTACA
>Ga0116228_10005752_pt1 | contig 11061 bp, 10 predicted proteins | sample S1TSphfallax_2_FD_89694 | JGI IMG/M metagenome (GOLD analysis project Ga0116228, IMG submission 89694) | Host-associated microbial communities from peat moss isolated from Minnesota, USA - S1T2_Fc - Sphagnum fallax MG | ecosystem: Host-associated > Plants > Peat moss > Unclassified | place... | reverse complement strand
GTGCGCGGTTCGCCGTTCAATATCAAGGTGACCCGTCCGGAAGACTTGACGATGGCCGAAGCCATCTTGAAAGGAACTGAGCAGAATCGCATGCGAATCGGACAAGGTTTTGATGTGCACGCTTTCGGTGCCGGCGATCACGTGGTGCTGGGCGGCGTCCGAATTGAGCATACCCATGGCGTGGTGGCTCACTCCGATGGCGACGTGGTGATTCATGCGCTGTGTGATGCGGTGCTGGGTGCCCTCGGCTTGGGCGACATCGGCCAGCATTTTCCCGACAGCGACCCCCGCTTTCGCGGCGCCGACAGCCGGGTCTTCCTGCGGGAAGTGACCGCCAAGATGTACGCGGCGGGCCTCAAGCTCGTCAATGCCGACATTACGGTGCTCGCAGAGGCGCCGCGCATCGGCAGGTTCCGGGCTGCCATGGCGGAGAACCTGGCGGCCGACTTGAGGTGCGCCGCGGGTGCCGTCAACATCAAAGCCACGACCACCGAGAAACTCGGCTTCGTCGGCCGCGGTGAAGGACTTGCCGCCAGCGCCGCCGTGTTGCTCGACTCACCGACGCCGTGAGCGCGACCGACGGCGCTGCCTCAAGCTGGCGCCGCGATGCTCTCGAGCCGCCGCGGGCGCTCGGGCCGCTGTTGCCGCAAGCGCGGCTCCGCACCGAAGCCGGCGACTTTCTGGTCGAGGAAGAGCTGTCGTTCGCGCCTTCCGGCAGCGGCGCCCATTGGCTCTTGTCGGTGGAGAAGAGAAATGCCAACACCCGATGGGTGGCGGCACAATTGGCCCTGCGCGCGGGGGTACGGGTCGATGCGGTCGGCTACGCCGGACTCAAGGATCGACGCGCCGTCACGCGACAGTGGTTCAGTGTGCCCGCCGCCACCGGCGCCGACTACTGGCGGGCCGTGCAAACGACTGAATTCAAGGTGCTCGATGTCCAGGGCAATGCGCGCAAATTGAAGCGCGGCGCGTTGTCGGGCAATCGATTCAAAATTCGTCTGCGCGAGGCGATCTGGCCCGCAGGGCAACTCGAAGAGAAGCTCGCGCTGCTCAAGAGCCGTGGTGTACCGAACTACTTTGGACCACAAAGATTCGGCCGCGGCGGCGGCAACCTCGATCGGGTCCATGACTGGGCCGTCAGCGGCCGGCCGCCGCGCGGCCGCGAGTCGCGTGCATTCGCGCTCTCGGCGGCGCGCTCCTTGTTGTTCAACAGGCTGCTTGCGCGCCGTGTTGCTGCCGGCGACTGGGATCAGCTGGCCGTCGGCGATGTGGCCAGTCTCGACGGAAGCGGCAGTCACTTCTTGGTCACTGCGATGGACGACGACCTGCGGCGCCGGTGCAGGACTCTCGATATCCATCCTTCGGGACCGTTATGGGGGCAGGGGGATCCGGCGAGTTCCGGCGCATCGCTGCGTCTCGAGCGCGAGGCCGCAGGGTCTTTGTCCGCCGTCGCAGAATTGCTCGAGCACGAAGGCCTGAGACAGGAACGTCGGGCGCTGCGCTCAAGGGTGCGGGAACTCGCCTGCGAGCAAGAGGCCGGCAGCGTGACCTTGAGCTTCGTGCTCGGCCGAGGTCAGTTCGCCACCGCCGTGCTGCGCGAGATCTGCGAGCTTACGGTCTTGGATGCATCGGCGCTGGAAGAAGATGAGGGCGAAAAATAATCCCGAAGCGTGATGAAGAAGCGTGACGACCAAGGGTGATGGCTTGTATCTGACCGCATAGCCCGCGCGCGTCTCATGCCCGCAGCAAGACGTACACCGCCCCGGTGCCGCCATCGATCGCCCGTGCCGAGGTAAAGGCCATTACGTTGAGATGCCGCCGCAGCCAGCCATCGACCGCTACTTTGAGCACGGGACCGCGGGCACCGGATCTGAATCCCTTGCCATGGATGATGCGCACGCAGCGCCTCCCGCCGGCATGGCTCAACGCCAGAAACTCGGCCAATTGATCGCGTGCCGCTGCCTGTGAGAGGCCATGCAGATCGAGTTCGGCTTCGATCGGGATGAGTCCGCGGCGCAAGCGCCTGACGACTTGAGTCCTCACACCGGCACGTTGGAAAGACAGAGCGTCCGATCCTGTGATGCCGCTCGCCGCTGAATCGCTCACCAGCGGCATATCGACGTCGAGATCCGGTGCAGCCGGCTCGGCCCGGCGCCGCCGGGTTCTCGGCTTGACCTTGGCAAGACCCTGATCGGGTACCGTCTGCTTGATCGGTTTGACATCGCGGACTGCGGCCCGAAACACCTCCGCGTCATCCACATCGGAAGCGGGCACATCGGTCCCGGGGTTGCGGTGCTTGGCCATGCTGACGACTCGATCGGTGCAGGGATTCCAGCGTTACAGTATAGTCCGCAGGGCGCGACCCGCCATCTTTGGGCTTGATCTATATTGTGAAAATTCTTCTTTCCAACGACGACGGCTATCAAGCCGAGGGTCTGGCAGCGTTGGAGCGTGCGGTCCGCTCTCTGGGACCCGTCACCATCGTGGCGCCCGATCGCAATCGCAGCGGCGCGAGCAACTCGCTGACCTTGGACACGCCGATTCGCGCCAGCCGTTATGCTGACGATTCGTATTATTGCAACGGAACTCCCACCGATTGCGTGCACGTGGCGATTTCCGGACTGTTCGATTTCGAGCATGACATCGTCGTGTCCGGAGTGAACGACGGGGCGAATTTGGGCGACGACACGTTGTATTCCGGAACGGTGGCGGCGGCGGTCGAGGGCCGCTTTCTCGGGCTGCCGGCGATTGCCGTATCCCTCTGCGTCGAGCCGGGCAGTCCTCGCAATTTTGCGAGCGCGGCCCGCATTGCCGCCGAGTTGGTGACACGCATGACGAGAAGTCCCCTGCAGGAAGCGGTGATCCTCAACGTCAATGTGCCGGACCTGCCGGACGGCGCACTGCGCGGCGTCAAAGTGACTCGGCTCGGCAACCGTCACCGCTCGGAGCGGGCCGTGCGCGCGCAGGATCCGCGGGGCCGCGATGTTTACTGGGTGGGCTCGGCCGGCGCAAGCCAGGATGCCGGTCCCGGCACGGACTTTCACGCGATCGCGTCGGGTTATGCCTCGATCACGCCTTTGCAGATCGACCTGACCCGCCATGCCGCCATTCCTGAACTCGAGCGTTGGTTGAAACCGGTTGAGTAGTTTCGTGGACGGTCCCCGATTGAGCGGCATCGGTATGACTTCCGCGCGGACGCGGGAGCGCTTGGTGCAGAGACTCCAGGACCAGGGTATCAAGGACCAGCGGGTCCTCGATCGGATCCGCAATGTGCCGCGCCATCTGTTCATGGATGAGGCACTGGCGACACGCGCGTATGAGGACACCGCATTGCCCATCGGCTTCGGCCAGACCATTTCGCAACCCTTCATCGTCGCGCGCATGACCGAGGCGCTGCTGGAGGGGGGAGCGACCCCCAAGGTGTTGGAAATCGGCACCGGTTGCGGTTACCAGACGGCAGTACTCGCGCCCTTGGTGCAGGAAATCTACACCATCGAGCGGATTTCCACCCTGCTCGGCAAGGCGCGACGTACCTTGCGAGAACTCCGCATCCGGAATGTGCACTGTCGCCATGAGGATGGCAGCCTGGGTTGGCCGGCGCGTGCGCCCTATGACGGCATTCTACTGACCGCCGCACCCCACGATGTGCCGCCAGCATTGTTCGAGCAGCTCGTCGAAGGGGGCCGTCTGATCGCGCCGGTGGGCCCGGAAGGCCGTCAGGAATTGATCCGTTATACGAGGCTCGAGAAGCGGCTGCAGAAACAGTCGTTGGGAGCGGTCAGCTTTGTTCCGCTGCTCTCCGGGTTGCAACGATAGAAGCCCGGAAGGCTCTTGGTGAGTCCGACGCGAGCGGCGGCCGTTGCGTTGATCCATGGCGCATCGATGCGCGTCGTCGCGTTGACGGGCTGCGTTGTCGCATTGATGGGCTACATGATGGTCGGCGGGTGTGCTTCCACATCGAATCTTCCGCCGGACGAGCGCCGTTCGGAGCCCCTCGGCGCGATGCCCGCGGGGACGAGGTCCGCCGGCCCGAGCCCCGCAGGCGCCGTGGCTGGCGCGACGCCGCCACGGTCGATCTCACCGGTGCCCACCGGGGCCGCTGCCAGCTATGTGGTACGTGCGCATGACACCCTGTACAGCATCGCCTGGCGTCACAACCTCGATTACCGGGAGCTCGCGAAATGGAACAATATCGGCTCTGACTACAAGCTGGCGATTGGGCAAGTTCTGCTCCTCGAACCGGGACGGTCGGCGCCGAATCCCTCGTCGCCACGTCGGTCCTCACCGCAAGTGGGAAAACCCGTGCCGCTCGCTGAGCAACCACGGGAACCAGCCCTCGTTGCGTCGAAGCCGCCGTCAGCGGCGGGCGGTCCGGCAGGGGCGGCGCCATCGGTGATCGGACCCCCGGTGCCGGAAGCGGTGCCGCCCATGGTGCAAAGTGCGCCGGCGACGGAAAGCGCACCGGTCTCGGAAACTGAACCGCCGCTCGAACCTGCGCTGCCGCCATTGGGAGCGACTAAGTGGGTGTGGCCGACGGACCGATCATCGGCGCCGCGGCCGGTGCCCGGGGGTGGCATCTTGTTGCTGGGGCATCTGGGTCAAGACGTGCGTGCCGCTGCCTTCGGCCGTGTGGTCTACACCGGCAGCGGCATTCGCGGCTACGGCAATCTCATCATCGTCAAGCATGCCGACAACCTGCTGTCCTCGTACGCACATAATGAGGAGGTCCTGGTGCACGAGGGCGAAGAGGTGGCGATGGGGCAGGTCATCGCCCGCATGGGCGTTGGACCGCATCGCGTGTGCGCGCTCTACTTCGAGATCCGTGTCAACGGCAAGCCGGCCGATCCGCTGCGCTATTTGTCCGCCGCTCGGTGACCTGGCTCAGCCGGCGGCGGCGGTTCAGAGCGCGAGCGCGATTCAGCCTTCGAGCCGCCGCGCGACGCGCTTGCCTCGATTCAGCCCTCGAGCCGCCGCGCGACGCGCTTGCCGCGGTTCAGCCCGAGAGCAGCAGGGCGACGACACGCCGTTGCTCGCTCACGAGCACGTTGAATGTGCGGCAGGCGGCGCCGGTGTCCATCACTTCGAAGCCGATGCCGGCCTTGAGGAAGGCCGCGCCAAAGGCGGGGTCGGGGAATATTTGCCGGGCGCCGGTGCCGACCAGCACGAGTTCCGGTTCGAGTTCGAGTACATGGGCCACGTGATCCGCACTCAGATCCGTCACCACGAGGAGATCGGGTTCTACCCGAACCACGGACGCCGTCACCACCAGGGACCCGTGAAAGATCTCCTCGTTGATCTTGAGGCCGCCCGGGCCATAGCCGCGGATGATATTGAGGCTCGAACCCGAATCCTGAACGAAGCGCATGTCGTAAGATACTCAAATTCTGACCAGGATGCCTTGTGGCCACCGTCTATTTTCGATTTGCGGCGCATGGTTCGGATGCCCCTCTGCGTGCGCCTCTGCTCGAGGCGTTGCTCGCCCGCGCCGCACGATCCGTCTCCATCGTGGATTGGCGCGTCGATGCGCTGCGTGTGATCGTGCCTGAGATGGCTGCTGCCCCCGATGCGAAGGACCTTCCCTCCGTCGCGGCGATTGCGCTCAACGGCTCATCTTCAGCACGCTGGGCATGCGTCGCAACGCCCATGCACCTCGATGCCGGCCTCTCCACTGTGTCCCTGCCGCCCGATGGTTTGTTGGAACTGCAAACCGATGAGGCGATCGAGCTCATGCAGAGCTTCAATCGGACGTTTGGCGGCGAGCTCGTACAGATGCGCGTCGGCGCTGCCGCGACGCTGATTTGTGAGTTCGATCAGCCGCTCAACGTGACCACCCATGACCCCGAAACGCTGGTGGGCCATGATTTGTTCGGTGCGCAGGCAACCGGCCCGGACGCATCCCACCTGCGTCGGTTGATGAGCGAGATCGAGTTGTGGCTGTTCGACCATGCAGTCAACCGCGTGAGGAGCGCCGCCGGCAAGGCGACGCTCAATGGATTGTGGTTGTGGGGAGGAGGCGCGACGAACGTGAGGATCCCGACGGTTTGCGGTTGGGCGGCAGGTCGCGATCCGTTGTTTGCCGCGTTCGGTGAGGCGCCCGAGTGGCCCGGGTGCAACGAGCCAGTCCGTGCCGGCGAGCCACCGCGTGCCGGCGAGCCAGACCGTGCCGGCGAGCCACCCCGTAGCGGCGAGCAGCGTCCCGGTGTGATCGTGACCCGCTCGCAACCCGGCGGCAGCGAATGGGCCGATGTGGAGAAGTGCTGGCTTCAGCCCGCTGCTGCGGCGCTCGAATCAGGCGCCCTCGCGACCCTCGATCTATCCTCCGCCGGTCGGCGTTACAGCATCAACAGAGGCATCCACTGGCGGTTTTGGCGGCGTGCGCGACCCTGGTGGGAATCGTTTGAGATCATGAATGGTGAGGTTCAATGACGGAAATCCGCCGGCGCACTGCGGTTGCCGTGCTCGATCGTGCCGACCTGCATCCGGTGCTGCGACGGGTGTACGCAGCGCGCGGCGTCGGCCGCAGCGAAGAGCTCGATTTGTCGCTCGAACGGCTGCTGCCGGTCCTATCGCTGCCGGGTGTCGAGGCTGCCGCGCGTTTGTTGCTCGAGCATCGCTGCGGGCGGGTACTCGTGATCGGCGACTTCGATGCCGACGGAGCCACCAGCAGTGCCTTGATGGTGCGGGCATTGCGTGGGTTGAAATTTGCCCATGTGGATTTTCTGGTGCCCGACCGTTTCCGCTTGGGTTACGGGCTGACGCCGGAGATCGTTGCGCTCGCGGCGGGTCGCGAGCCGTCGCTGATCGTGACGGTGGATAATGGTGTATCGAGCATCGAAGGGGTCGCGGCCGCGAACCGCTTGGGACTCCCCGTCTTGATTACCGACCATCATCTCCCCGGCGCGGTATTGCCCGAGGCCAAGGCCATGGTCAATCCCAACCTCCCCGATTCGACCTTCGGCAGTGCCGCGCTCGCCGGCGTGGGTGTGGCTTTCTACGTCATTGCCGCCCTCAGCCGGCTCGTGACCGATGTTGCGTTCCGGCCGTCCGATCTGCTCGACCTCGTCGCGCTCGGCACCGTCGCTGATGTGGTGACGCTCGATCACAACAACCGCATTTTGGTGGCGCAGGGGTTACGCCGGATCCGCGCCGGCCGCTGCGTGCCGGGCATTCGAGCTTTGCTCGAATCGGGCGGCCGCAAGCTCGCGGACGTCACAGCGGCGGATTTGGGTTTCGTCGCCGCGCCCCGGCTCAATGCCGCAGGCCGGCTCACCGACATGAGCATCGGGATCGCGTGTTTGTTGGCCGATGCCGACGAATCGGCGCTGTCGCTCGCACGGCAGCTGGGCAAGCTCAACGAGGAGCGCCGCGAGATCGAGCAACGCATGCAATCCGATGCCGTCGCGATAGCGGCCGACCTGCGCGTCAACCGCATGGGCGACGAGTCGCTGGGGTTGTGCCTGTTCGACGAGAGTTGGCATCAGGGCGTGGTGGGATTGGTGGCGGGGCGCATCAAGGACCGGTTGCACCGGCCGGTGATCGCATTCGCGCGCAGCGAGACCGGGGGCTTACGCGGTTCCGCACGCTCCATACCCGGAGTCCATATCCGCGACGCACTCGACGCGATCGCGACTCGTCACCCGGGTTTGATCGAAAAATTCGGCGGCCACGCGATGGCGGCGGGCTTGAGTCTCGCCGCCGGGTCGCTCGAAACCTTTCGCGCGGCGTTCGCCACCGAGATCGCGCAGCGCGTGGACAATGAGTCGCTGCGCGATATCCTGAACTCCGACGGTGAGCTTACGCGGCAGGACCTGTCAGTGACGACCGCCCGCATGCTGCGCAGCGCCGGACCCTGGGGACAGGGATTTCCTGAGCCGGTGTTCGACGGGCGCTTCGCCGTGCTCGACACCCGCATCGTCGGCGCGCGCCATCTCAAGATGGTGCTACGACCTTTGGGAACTTCCGGCGGGACCTCTGCAGCGAGTGCGTCGAGGGTGGTGAGTGAGGCTTCGGCAGCGCGTGCGGAGCGAGCGGCGTATTCATCGAGCGCGTCGGGCGAAACGCTGGAGGCGATCGCGTTCGGCTTTGTGGGCGGACCCGCGGAGGACGCGGCGTTGTGTCCGGGTGCGGAAGCCGAGATTGCTTATCGCCTCGAAATCAATTCATACCGCGGCGAAGAGCGTGTCCAGCTCAACTGTCAGCATGTGCGGCGCTTAAGTCCGCACTCCGCGGGCTAGGGTTGGCTAAACGAAAAGGTGGACTGTCACCCCGCCGGCGAATCAACGAGCTGGGCGGCGGGCACCCAGGGGTTGCTGGCGGTTTCCAGCAGGGTAGCCTCTGCCACGGGTCCGCTGAACAAATACCCTTGCGCCATTCGACAGCCGAGCGACTGCAAGATCGCGGCTTGGGCGCTGTCTTCGACGCCTTCCGCCACACTCACCATGCCGAGATTTTCCACCAGACCGATGGTGGCGTGGATCACCGCAAGTACATCCGGTCGATGCGCGACGTCCTTCAGGAACGAGCGATCGATTTTGATCGTGTCGAAAGGAAACTCCCGCAATAGCGCCAGCGACGAAGTGCCTGTACCGAAGTCGTCCATCGCCAGCCGCACCCCGAGGGTGCGCAGTTCCGCGAGCACCGCTCTTGCCCCGCTCGGGTCGCGCATCACCTCACGTTCCGTCACCTCGAGCTGCAATCGGTCTGCAGGAAAGCCCTCGCGTGCCAGCATGCTCCGGATTCGGTCGAGGAGCAGAGGTCCGCGTGCGAGTTCGGCGCGCGACAGATTGACGCTGATCGTGGCCGGCGCCTTCGCCGGATCGACTCGCAGCCACTTGCTGAACGCGCGGCAGGCTTCGACCTGTGCCCACCGGCCGAGAGCGATGATGAGATCCGGATTTTCTTCCGCGATCGGTATGAACTCCGTCGGCGACACGTTGCCCAGCGTCGGATGATTCCAGCGGACGAGCGCTTCGGCCGAAACCATTCGGCCGGTCGCCAGATCCACGATGGGCTGGTAGAGGAGATACATCTCGTGGGTGCCGATCGCACGCCTCAGGCCATTCTCGATGGCGACGTGGCGATCGAGTCGCTCCCGCATCGAATCGTTGAACATCACCCAGCACGCCCGACCCGCGCGCTTCGCCTCGAACATCGCCACATCGGCGTTGCGAATCATGTCCTCGGCGGTCGCCAGACATTGGCCGCTCGTCACGATGCCGATGCTGGCGCTCGATTTGACCTCGGTATTGCGAATCTCGTAGGTCGGTTCCAGTGCGGCAAGGAGCCGTTCAGCGAGGCGTTCCGCCCCGTGGATGTCCGGCAGATGATTGAAGAGGAGCAAGAACTCATCGCCGCCGAAGCGGCCGACTACGGTGCTGTCGTCGATGGCAGATTGGCGGTCCCGGCCGCACTCATGGTTTTCCAGGCGATTGGCGATCTGCCGCAATAATTCATCGCCGGCCTCGTGACCCAACGTATCGTTGACGAGTTTGAAGTGATCGAAGTCGAGAAACATCAGCGTGAAACCCTGTTGTCCACCTGCACGGACGCGCTCGATCGCCGCCTCCAGGTGCTTCATGAATTGGGCGCGATTTGCGAGTCCCGTGAGTTTGTCGTGGCTGGCCGCGTAGGAGAGTTCGCGGTTCGACTCCGTGATCTGCTCCAGCAAGGCATCGTTCTCGGTGGTTGTAACGAGCAAGTTGACCGTTTGGTTGTATGAATCCCTGCTGATCGCCAGCGACGCGAGCGCCAGCAAGACGGCGAAGGCGCCCTCGATCATGTAATAAACATCCTTGGTTTCAACGAGCGCACAGATCAACGGACCTTCAGCGAGCAGGATAGACAGCCTCACCACCTGTGGGTGGGTGTAGTTGCGCGCGGCGCTGCCCATGACGAAGGAGACGAGTTGCGTAACCATCAGCATCTGCGTGAAGACATCGCTGGCCAGGATCGAGTAAGCAGCAGCACCACCCGTGCATGCTGCGTTTAACCAGGTTCCGATGGCAAAGCGCAAGCGCCAGGATCGCAGCGGCTTTGAATCTTCCGCAAGTCGATTGAATCGCCAGTAAATCGACATCCGCAAACCCAGAATGACGAGCGCACACAGCATCCACAACAGGAAGGGCACCTGGCGCGTGCGCAAGAAGGCCAATAAGCTCACGCCCGCCGACGCGATGCCGCCGACGAGTATCACGTTTCGCTGCTGAAAGAGATCGACGATGAGCTGCCGCTCGACGTTGGCCCTGAGTGGTTCTGGGAGTTTTCTGTACACTTTCCCTTCTTGTTTGCGCCGTGAACGGTTCGTAATCCCCTCTGGGACTGCGCTTTCTCAGAACTCTTTGGCGAGTTCGACCCAGAGCCTGACGGAGGCGGGATCATGGATGGCATTGGGCTGGACGAAGTCGACGGTGTCGGGTCGGGCCTGGGCCACCGTCGCCGAGAGGGCGAGTACGGTCGCGACGAGAGAGCGAGTCGATCGCTTGACGCAACCACGGGCGGTCTCGGCCGCGGGAACGTAGGCGTTCAACGCTTCGTTCCATACCAAACGATCGATCCGGTTCAGCGAGGCGTGTTTATTCATCAATCTCTCATCAGCATGGAAGTGGTCGATCTCGATCCGATTTGTGCAGTTTCCATGCGTTGACTCAACTTAAGTTATTGTTTAATCCAAGCGAATCTTGAGTTGATGCAATCGTGGACGCTGTCACGAAAAAAAACGCTGAACAGAGATTTTTGGGGGTTTTCCCGACAATCCGTGAGTATGCAGTCCAGCTCGTGCACGCGCGACGCTGAAGTTTCCCCCGACGACAATTGGTTGGAGTTGCCATGAAATGTGTCTGACGGTTTTCTCGATGGTAGGATCGAGAATGAGATTCACGATCGCAGAGGTTCCGCTCGTAACTCGATACCGCGTTTGAATCCAGCCATGCGCATCTGGCGGCGGCGATGAAAGAGTTTTTGCGCGGCTGGCACGCGGGTACCGAGGCGACCTGCTATCCGGCGAAGGGTAGCGAGTACGTGGTATGACGCCGTGTGCTAAGCTTGCGCCAATGGAAATCAATC
>Ga0116228_10005751_pt1 | contig 11062 bp, 13 predicted proteins | sample S1TSphfallax_2_FD_89694 | JGI IMG/M metagenome (GOLD analysis project Ga0116228, IMG submission 89694) | Host-associated microbial communities from peat moss isolated from Minnesota, USA - S1T2_Fc - Sphagnum fallax MG | ecosystem: Host-associated > Plants > Peat moss > Unclassified | place... | reverse complement strand
GGCCTCCACAACCGTGACCCTCAGGCATCCAGCAGTGAATCAGAAGTTCTGAAAATAAGCTTAGCTGCAGCATGCAAGCTGAACCCAGATGAATGGGACAAATTTTGTGCTGATGTTGTGGATGATCCTGCAGATATGATGCTAAAATCGTACGGTATATACCCTAGTGTAACTGAACTCAGCCAGAAGGAAGTGCAGTATCTATTAACCTTGGATGCTCTGACATTAGTTTTAGTACTAAGTTCATTTTCGACAGCGCCTAAGTCTGAGCTTGATCAGACCCAGGTTAGCTGGTTACCTAATTTGTTCATACGATCGCTCGTTGCTGGAGGTTTCAACATTGGTGCCTTGGTGAAAGATCGAGTGGCGTACAACTGTATGATTTGGAACGACCTTTTCTTGTGCGAAAATCAAATTCCAATTGCTTTGATGAAGAAGGCCATTAGCAAATGTTATGGATTACTGCCGGAAGAAAGGAAGTCTAATGACTTTCCTGATCTACGAGAACTGGAAAATCCGGACTCCGATGTGACCAAAAAGTTGTTGGATAAGATTTTGAAGATTGTAGCATATGTCTCGTGCAGCAAATTCTTTGCAGAACCGTTCCCTGACAAAAAAGAATGTCTTTGCAACTTTATTGATGTCAATTATGAAGTAGGCAAGTTAGAAAATTGTGCGCACGTCTTTGCCTGTATTCACAAAGTAATGACTAGTTGTGTGGAGTCGACTAACGCGAATAAGAAGTCGCCTGCAACCGACACTGAGGTTGTTGCACCCGATGTGAACCAGCAGCTTGAACCCGACGTAGAGTCGCTTGCAACCGTTGGGACGGTACTCATCGCCGTCACTACAACGTTCGGACGTGCAAAACAATTGTTTTTGCGAGCCGTTGCAACCGGTTCGAAGCAACTTGCCAGGGTTATTGCCACGATTTTTGGATTCAGCAGAGCGACTCCAACTGAAGAGGGCTTCTCCTTTCTTCAAGTAATACAGTCTGCAACCGATTTGAAGAAAGCCGGCCTTCAAATCCAAGGCATTCCTGGAATGTTGCAGGAAGTGGCTTTCAAAAATGGCTGCTTATTTCTCCCAATCGTGTCACAAAGCGAAAGTATAGAATCCTATATTTGCAATATGGCAGCGTACGAAATTTGGAATACTTCGGCTCCATTTCCATTTATGGATTACCTACTACTTATGTCACAGCTGATCAAGACCCCTGAAGATGTGTCGTATCTCGTCGATTGCGACGTGATTCGGGCCTACCTTGGCACCCAACAGCGCATTTTTCAAATGTGGGAAAGGTTGCATAGTGCAGTAATTTACCCTCCATATTCGAACGAGTATAGAGAGAACATAGTGAAGCCCATCAATAGGTACTGTGCATCCGCACTGACTGTGATGGGAACTGGCTTTTGCAATACATTTTGTTCCAAACCGTGGTTAGTGATAAGTGTCATCTCAGCCATCATTTTACTTGTCGCTACACTTATCCAAACGTACGTACTTGTGATCGGTTCAGATCAAATGCAACCTAATTTCCTCTAGGTGGGTAAAACCTCCCTGGGGAATGTATATTATTTTTGGACAGATATTTAACATGGTAAAAATAATGGTATTGAAGACCAGATCAATCTGAATCTTCTGGTGTTTGTTTTGTTTTGTGAGCGCACCGTAACCTGCTCAAATTGTGACAAACGTGGTTGATTATGTAATCAAATTCAATGTTTTGAAATTAGAAGGTGAATATCTTAGAGAGCCAAATTGTCAGTGCCTCCAGCAATGGGATGACCACTACAGTATGTGTAGGATGCATGTGTGAAGGAAGACAAGGATATGGCTCAGGGAGCTTCTGTGCTTGTTGAGTGCCCAGTCACTACCTCAGCAACAGCCTTTGAGTGAGGGTTATGAGATTGCAGAGAAAAGTCCGCAAAACCACTCAAGGTAAATGTTCTGTGCATTTCAGCAAAGACTGAAATTAACACAACCAGAATGAGTGCGGTCATAACCTTATGACTGTCACTCACATTATATCAGACCATCACTTTCATCATGAACAGCACTGACTGGCTGGACTCCCAACTAACTTCTGTTTCGGAGGGTAGGTGTAGGGCCCAAAATTTACACAAACAACTATAAGAACATCTATATCCTATTCCTGTCTTATTGCTGCTGAAGGCGATCAGTAGACTCAGTCATGATGTTTGCTAGCTCTTAAGAGACATTACCTGGTTTTGCTTTTCTTACTCTGACACTTATCATGATATGCTTTAGCCATGCTCTTGGTTGCTGCATTCAACACATAAGTACAGTATACAACCTCTGTATGCTCTTGAGAAACTGAATCAAGTCACCCATGCCAAGGAGAGATTCTAAAGAAAAGCGCTTTACAATCTCATGTTGTGCATCATTCATCTTCCACAGAAGCTGTTGTACTGAGATTTATTAAGAACCAACCCCCTCTGCCTCACCCTCAGAGCTGACAAGAAGTTGCTGGGAATTCAAGAGAATGAGAAAAGGAGCTTCTTCTGTAAGTTGCTGTTTTCATGTTTCACATTAGGGTTAGGGAGTGCACCCATAAACCATGCAACATCACAAGAATTTGTCAGGTTACACAGTTTTTTTTCTGTGCTTTATTGTAGGAGGCTTCAATTGCAAGGCTTGAAAATGATTCTGGAAGAGGAAGTACCTCCCCACGAAGTGTGAGACAGACTCCAACAGGCACCCCTTACCGCAGCTTGAAGCCAGCTATGGCCTTCCTGGAAGGCATGACTACTGCCTTCTGGCCTGTAATCAATGGAACGTCCCTGATCGTTGATTCCAGGGTCTTAGCATTCTGAGAGGCTTCACCTATCCCACAATTGACCACCACTTTCTCCACTTGCGGTATCTACACGAAAAACATGAGCAAAACGCTAAGCCCCAAATCCCAAGAACAAAATTTCAAGAAACGAGGAAACTACATTTGTATTGTTAGGTCTCTCACCCTGTCTAGAGATTCTAGACATCTCTACGAGGCCATAATCAGGACAATTGCTGGTTGCTACTTTGTGATCTCACACTATAGAGACACAGTTCACTCCATTACCCCCATTCTCAGTAGCTATGAGTAAAACCTAGCATGGGCCTGAAGGGATTCGACCCTACACCACTTGCCAGGTGATGCAATCAAAGCAAGAGAGCTAAATAGTGGAAAGTGGTTACCTCTTCATAGCATTGAACTATATCCAACATTAGTCGCCAAATCCTTCCCCCAAGACTCTCAAGCCCTTACGTTATCGCACTGAGCAAAGGAAGTTCGCCCACTTACTCCCACTTCTCGCTCACCATAACGCACCAAACAGGCTTCGAATCCAATAATCAAACAAAATGCGAGAGAGAGAGAGAGAGAGAGAGAGACACACACACACACACAAGGTTACTTTACCTGCCATACTTAAACTCCTCCTTGAGCAACGGCACCACTTTTTGCTCATAGATTCCTTTCAACCGCTGTACCGCGCGCTCCGTCTCACTCTCCGCAACCACAGCAGCAGCGGCAACAGAAGCTGAGGCCGATGGAGGCACCCGGCCTTTCCCTCTCCCGAGCTTCACGACAAGTGGGGTGCTCGCCTGCACTCTGGCGCCCAGAAACTCCTTCCCAAGCTCGCCACCCAAGGCAGCAGAATTCGAGACGGAGCAGGACACAGCCGCCAGCGAAACGGTCGGCATGGAGAATCACTCGGAGCAAAAACTTGTAACTGGCGGAAGTGCCTCCAAGCGTCCCGTCTGCCCACAACAGTCGTAAGCTCGCACCTTATCCTCTCCTCTCTCTTCCCTGTCTTCTCCGAGAACATGAAAGGGGGAGAGGTATGAATTCGGTGACCGAGCAAAGTCCCTTATAACAGCACCATTTCGACCGACTAAGACCCGTCTTGGGCGGTTATGTAACTTTCCAAACAATCTCTAGGTCCCGGGTTTCAAAAACTTTGGAAATCAAAGAACCTCCGGTTTTGGTTTTGATGTTCACCTCACCAAAGGATTGTTTACAATTTTCATCTGAATAGATGCTTCCAAGTTCCTTCTAATGGCTGGAATTTTTAACGTGGGAAAGACAAGAGAATTCATAGTCGAAATATGTGAGCGCAAATCAGCAAGGGATAGGCTTCTGAAAGTTGCTTTAGTAGGTCACCATCTGTGTCGCAATGAGATGATGTTCTAGATTACCGTTTGACACAATATGAGGCCTGGGTTTGTCATCTCCCTGTTCACAATGTTAATCTCTTGGTGCTCTGTTTTCGCTCCATTCTTCCCTCTAGTTTGCAATATTCCCTCAGTTTGCGCGATGTCTGCTTTCATGCAGCTTGCGGTGCGCGTGCTTAGACTTTCGCTTGCAGCAGCAGTAGTCGCAACAGTACTCTGTCCAACTTGCCTGCCGTTCCACCTTCATTCCTACCGTACGCTGAATTACTGCCCGGAGACTTACTGCCGCGCTCTCCGTCACCTCTCGGCTCTACTCCGATCTATCTCAATAATTTGAAGTGGTGCGTTTCATTGTATTGATTCGTGAAAGAACCTGTTTGCACTCTTGAGGCCACACCAACTCCTTTGCACAGCAGAATAGAGTTTGAAAAATACTAATATATCTTGACTAAGTTGTTTTGTGTAATTATTTCTTCCTCTCTGACCGTTCCAGAAATTAGACGTAATGCCACTTATCCATCAATGTCTTCACGTCAAGTTAGTTGTCACTGATCTTCACAATGGTGATCAAGCCATGTTTTCGCTATCCAAATTGCTTTGAAACATGGTCAGGAAGTAGATTTCTGTAACAGGTTTCCGAAATAATTGAAATGACCGAAAGTTTCTCCCTGTGTTATGTTGTTACAGAGATGGCTTTCAACACTGTTGGATGTCCTAACGTCGAAGATATCGTGGTTGACATCCAGAACCCTAAGCAGAGCTATGCGACTGAAGGTCAAAGCTCTGGCGTTAAAGACCTTCAAAGCTCTGGCACTGAAGGGCAGAAATTCAAATGGATTCAGTCCGACAATCCAAAAACTGAGTGGATCCGTAATCTCGAATTAGCACTTGACTCACCTGCTAATTATTATGAAGGGGATCGAGTTCTTGTAATGAAATTGCCAGACTTCAAGCGCAAACCTGAGGAACATTACACTCCACAACAATGGCGATTCGGCCTCCACAACCGTGACCTTCAGGCCTCCACAACCGTGGCGTTCACCACTGAATCAGAAGCTCTGGAAATAAGCTTAGCTGCAGCATGCAACCTGAAGGCAAAGCGATGGGACGAATTTTGTGACAAGGTTGTGCACAAACCTGAAGAGATGGCGAGATCATACGGTCTACACTCTACTACAACTAATTTCAGCAGGAAGGAAGTGCAGTCTCCATTAACCTTGGATGCTTTGACATTAGTTTTGGTACTAAGTTCTTCGGCTTTGCGTAGTACTAGTGACGAGGAAATAATGGGTAAGTTCATATCGTGGTTGGAGACAGGAGGTTTGAAAATTAGGGCCTTGTTGAAGAAAGGAGTGGCGTACAATGCGCTAAGGAATGACCTTTTCTTGTTCGAAAATCAAATTCCAATGGATTTGCTGAAGAAGGTGATTAGCGAATGTTATTTCCTGCTGGAAGAAAAGAACTCATATTCAGATACTCGTCAGGGACCGGAAAATCCGAACTCATCTCTAAGAAAAGAGTTTTTAGACAAGATTTTGAAGAACGTAGTATATAAAATGTGCATTGGGATGCTTGTAGAGCCTTACCCTGACAAAAAAATTCTCAAATCAATTGATGACGTTTATGATGTAGGCGACTTAGAAGACTGTGCACACATATTTGCTTGCGTTTACGAAATACTGACTACTTTTCATAGCGAGAAGGCATCGTCTAGTGGGAGTCAACGTTTCACCAAAGCTGTGGACATCGACGAGGAGATTGATTTGAAAGTACTTCCTCCGCTAATGAAAGTCAAGAAGCAGTTTTGTTGTCGCCAAATATCGTCACAGACGGCGATCGAAGCTGATGATCCCCCAACGTCTACCAAGCCTGACCTGCCTGACCTGGGTGACGAACCGCTACGATCTGCAACCGATTTGAAGAAAGCCGACCTTCGCATCAAAGGGGTCCATGGAATGATTAAGGAAGTGGCTTTCAATAACGGCTGCTTATTCCTCCCAATTGTACAACTAAATGACAGGACGGAATCCTATTTTCGCAATCTGGCGATGTACGAAATGTTCGATCAATTGTGGTGAGAAACGCCTTGTATTTTCAGATTGTCTACAACTCATGTTGGAGCTGATCAAGACCCAAGAAGACGTCGCATATCTCATAGACGACTGCAAGGTGATTCGGAACTTTCTTGGCACCCACCAGAACGCTTTTAAAATGTGCGAAAGGTTGCAAAACGGAATAGACCTCCGTGAATACAGCCATAAGTTTAGAGCCAAAATTGTGGACCCTGTCAATAGGCAGTGTGAATCCACACCAAATAAGATGAGAACTGAATTTTACGATACATTTTGTTCCAAACCATGGTTAGCTATAAGTGTCATCACAGCCGCAGTTTTGCTTCTCGCTACACTTATCCAAACTTACGTATCTGTCATTGGTTCCGATAAATCGCAGCCTCATTTTCCTAGGGGTGGTTAAAACCCGGGTTGGGAATTTGGGCATATGTATATTATTTACTGACGGGTATATAGCATGGTACAAATAACGGTATTGGAGACCAGACCAGCATGATTGTAGAATCTATATAATAAATAAGTGATTGTTTTGTTTTGTGACCACACCTTAACCAGCTCAAATTGTGAGGCCCGTGCTTTTGGTACCATTGGAAAGAGCAATGTGCATGTGGTGATTTTGCAAATTGAACCAATGAAGCAAAATTTATTGAATTAAGAGTGATTTTTGTAGTTGTAAATTAATTAAAAATTACAAAACTATTTTATTCAACAAGTCAACGTGTCTTCAACATATTGATCCTTATGTTTGTCCCTTCACATCCCAAAACCTTAACACTTGAGGCCAAGGAGTCTTGAGTTCAAGATTGGGTCAATAATTTTTTTTCACAATTAAATTTTTTTCTTTAAGTCGTGTCTCTTAGATTCCAGTGGCAACTTGGTGGGCTTGTGTTATGTGTTTTGTTCAGTCAAAGAGAGAGAGAGAGCCTATTCACACTAGGCAGTGCATCTGGGACAACATTTTCCAACCAACTATTTCTCCCAGTTTTCGAAGTATTGGAATTTGGAGCTGGGCCCCTCAATTTATACCATCTAAAAATCGTTATTAGTCATTGATTTGCAACTGGCGCCAAACGATCTTTTCAAAGACAATTCTTGAACTCTGGAACAAGGAGATTGGTAGGTTGGTTGGAGTGTTGGTCTGTTATTGACTCTTGAAAATATCACCCTATCTCAGTATTGGGTATTTTTGAATTTTTCACACCAGCCTGGTCCCAGTATTGGATCCTCTTTTCAACATAAACAACTCCCAGACAGTCCCCTGTTTTTTGGCGAAAAATCGCCAAAATGCAACAGAGTTTTCTAAAGCCGGAATATTCTGTCACAAATTCCTCTTTTTCTTAATTTCCCAAAAATGGTAGAAATTTATTTTTTTGGGAGGGTGTCGTCACATTTATGTCTACTGGCTTCAGTTTTAAGACATCCTTGAAATAATGTTGTCAGTTGGTAATGGTCTGGTGTTTGTTTCTCCTTTTTTCTCTGCAACAAGATTTTCTAATTTGCCTAGGAAACGAAATAATATCGCCAGTTAAGTCGAAATGTGCCTAGGGATGCTCGCCACCCTGGCTCTATGAGGAAATTTTTTTAAAAGACACTGCTCCAGAAAGCCTGCTCCTGGTATTGGATCCTTTTCAGAAGGCTAAGAACTCTGGAAATTTTGGTAGCGGAGCTGGACCGGACCTCCTAAAGAGGAATCTGATGTCTAGTGAAATGGGAATGCCTTGTGTTTTCTTCAGGGTGTTTTGAATTTTAGGAGGTATCTCCCTTCTTATTATGGTCTCTTTTATGAGTTCATTGTGCTGTATGTCTGGTAAGGCCCTTGGATGAGGGCATTACTAGAAGTCGACCCAAGTCAGCCTCACACAGGCACCTTCTTTTGGTAATGCCCTCGACCTAAGGCCTTACCCTACTCTTTCATACCAGCATGGACGATGCACAAATGTGACAAGATAGGATCACAAAAGTGTTAACTAAATCCCCAAGCTTCTGTATCGTTGCCACACAATTAGTTCACATTACATGTCATGAAGAATATAGTTTGATAGCAAAGAGTGGGCAAGTCCACAGATTAAGGAAGAATCAAAATTCTTCCTTTTTCTTGAGTCTGATTGGGCTATATAAAATCCAAATTCTTATAATTCACAGCAATCCTGAATATAAGATTTTCAGCTTAATTTTCAAGGCTTGATGAGGATTTGAATGTTGTCTTTTTCTACACAGTCATAGCAGCATTCCACCAATAATAGTTTACCTTCAAAACTGGCACTCCACTGTGGCTACAGCTGTGCTCCTGATCAGTTGAATGTGCAATTCTGCAGCTCAAGTGAACCAGCAGCCACCAATGCAACACTTCAGGATGAGGCTGTTCAAGCCGTTTTGGGGATGAACCCAAACACGTCCAGCCCGCCCAGCCCAGGCATTTTTATTTTCCTCTTCCCCTGCCCAGGGTCTTTTCAGCCCTCTTATCTGCCCCCAAAGTTTTCCCCTCCTACCCTAAAGCCTAAGGCCAACCCTACCTTAAACCTAAATTCATTTTCTCCACTCCACTCCAAACATCCCTGGAATGCTCAAGCTGTGGAGCGTTGTGGAGCGCTCGAGCTGTGGGGTGCTTGTGGAGCGCTCAAGTTATGGAGCTTGAAAACAACCTTCACAGGTAAGGTTAACACTCATGTCTTGTTTTTTCATGGTTTTCATGGGTTTTTTGAATATGAACTTACTATAATTCCTACAGGTTGGTCCTTTGTTTTTTCTCATGTCTTTTTCTCTCTCCTCATCATCGTTCCCTTGAAAACCAAAAGGCGATGACAATCACAAAGGTTGTCATCATCTTTGTCATCATCTTTGCCTCTTGTTTTGGCTCCTCTCAAACATGAAAACGACGGCATAAAATTGTTGTCTTCAAGTCTTCTTCTTTTTCGCTGGTCATTGCTATGAAAAACAAAAGAAAATGCGATCGTCGTCATTTTCGCCTCCTCCTCCTTATTCTTGCTCCTTTCAATCACAAAGATGACGACACCAAGGTGTCGTCTTTGTGGCCTTCGTGGCTCCTGTGAAAAACAAAAGAGGATGATGATTCCTTATTGTTGTCGTCTTTACCTTCGCCTCATGTTTTCACTCCTCTCAGACAAGATAACGATAGCATAAAGTTGTCGTCTTCCTTTTTTTCTTCTTTTACCTTCCTCACTCCGGGAAAGACAAAAAACGATGACAATCACAAATTGTCATCGTCTTTTCCTCTTGTTTTCGCTCCTCTCAAACACGAAGGCAACATCTTTGAGTCATTGTCTTTGTGTTTTCCTTTTTGGCCTTCATTATTCTTGTGAAAGACAAAGACAACAATGATCACAAATGGTCGTTGTCTTCGCCTCCTCCTCCTATTTTTGCTTTTCTTAAACACAAAAAATGACGACAATATCTGTCATCTTCATGTTTTTTGTTTTTGGCTTTCGTCATTCCTATGAAAAATGGGTGACAACAACATCGACGATGATCATAGATCATCATCATCTTCACCTCCTCTTGCTCTCGCTCTTCTCAGACACAAAGACGATGGCACAAAATCTTCATTTTCGTGTCTTTTTTTGTTTTGGCCTTCGTCACTCCTATGAAAGACAAAAGATGATAATGATCTATGATCATCATCATCTTCTCCATTTCCTATTCTCACTCCTCTTAGATACAAAGCCATAGCTTTTTGCCTTCATCAGTCCTATGAAAGACAAAAAATGACAACAATCTAATCATCGTTGTCTTTGCCTCCTCCTCCTCTCACTCCTTTCAAACACAAAGATGACGGCACAAAGTGGTTGTCTTCATGTCTTCTTTTTCTTATGACTTCGTCACTCTTATGAAAAACAAAAGATGATGATGATTTATGATCGTTGTTGCCTTTTCTTCGTTTTGTCTCATTCCTTTTAAACATAGAAGATGACGGCATAAGTTATCATCTTCATGTCTTTTGTTTCTTGCCTTCCTCGCTCCTATGAAAGACAAGCAATGACGGCCACGATCTGTGATCGTCATCATTTACACCTCCTCCTTCTACTATCACTCCTTTCAAACATGAAGATGATAGTTTGTGCCGTTGTTTTCGTGCTTCTTTTTCTTTTGGCCTTTGTCGTTCATGTGAAACATAAAAAACAATGATAATTTATTGTCGTCTTCTCCTCAACGCAAAAACAACAGCTTTTGTTTATCACCTTTGTTGTTCTTTTGAATGACGATCTGATTATCATCATTTTCACCTCTTGCTCCTACTTTTGCTCATTTATTTTTTTATGTTGGCCTTTGTCACTCCTATGAAAAAAGACAACATAGATCATCGTCATTTTTGCCTCCTCCTGTTCTCGCTCCTTTCAAACAAAGAAAACAACAACACAAGGTATGTCGATAGAAGGTTTTCTTTTGTTTTATATGTTTTACCCCATCGTCTTTTTCTTTCATGTTGTTGTTAGGAAAAATGTGAAGGTAGCTTATTATTGTCACTTTTTTTTTGTTGGTGTTGATGTGAAGAAGGTAACGATAACAAGTTATTGCCTTTTTTTTCTTTCTATTATTAATTTGTGGGTATTTTGTTGTGAAAAAGGCTATTTTTTTCTTTTATATGTTTGAAAATAAGGTTTTCTTCTCTGGTCCTTTTACTACAGAAAAGGCTAGTCCATTAGAATTGACAATTAATAATGATTTTTTATTTTTTTTTAATGTTTAGGGTTGTAATGGCTAAAGGAAGGAGATTGAAAAAAGTTGGTGGTATTTCAAAGCTCAAAAGTAAAATGTTGTTGTATCAAAACTAACAATTGGGGAGCAAAATGTTG
>Ga0116228_10005750_pt1 | contig 11063 bp, 6 predicted proteins | sample S1TSphfallax_2_FD_89694 | JGI IMG/M metagenome (GOLD analysis project Ga0116228, IMG submission 89694) | Host-associated microbial communities from peat moss isolated from Minnesota, USA - S1T2_Fc - Sphagnum fallax MG | ecosystem: Host-associated > Plants > Peat moss > Unclassified | place: USA... | reverse complement strand
TAATAATAATAATAATAATAATAATAAAACCAATTCGCTAGATTTAGATCATAACTTCTAGGATTTTGCCAGAATATAACAGGGTTCCAAAAAGATTTGAAAATGAAGTGTTTTTCAAGCAGGGTTTTTTTTTTTCAAATTCCTCAGGTACGTGCACGGGCGTGGATCCCCAGCTTTAATTCGCATTAAATGGAGACTGTCCTAGGCGGACAGTACAGTTTTTTTTTTAAAACCCTGCCTAAATTTAGGTGAGCTACACAGACTCACTGTCTAAATCTGGCGAATTCTTTCTTTTTTGTCAAAGAAATATGGCGAATTTTTTGAAAGTTTTTAAAACAAAATCCATTGTAGAGGTCGCACTGGGTTTTTTTTTTGGGGTCGCCAGTGGGCGAAATTTTGCCAAAAAGACAACACTGTAAATTTGAAGGTTTTCATTCAGTCGAAGTGAGAATAAACTAAATTTAAAAAATCGTCAAATCCCTTATATTTGGTTTCCAGTGTGTAGCCAAATTTATAGAAGGATGATTAAATTTTATTTCATATTTGATTTATAGCCAAATTTGGCTAAATCTTCCTAAGAATGATCACCAAATTTTGTACGTCGGTCTGTGCATGGTTGCTACTTTGACCCCAAAAGAGAATTGCTGTGTTTTCCTTACTTTATGGATATCTCTATTAACTTATGGTTAAATAAAACTGCAGCTCCTAATGAGAAAATGTTGGAATTTTACAAAGTACTATCTCACTCCATGAGATTGCAATTTTAGCAAATTCAACTGTTAAAACTTTTTATACATAAAGTGCTCTGAAAATTTTCCTAGATTATTTGGAGGGCACCTTGTATCCATAAATACCATAGCCTATGGTCAATTTTGTCACTATAAAAAACAAATATTTTTTTTTTAAATAATGAATTTTTAGCATAATGAATTTTTAATTTTTTTTATCCATTTGAAACTAGAATTTTTAAATATTTGTCACATGTTGGATGTACATACTAAAACAACTTACTTAATGGATGTATGTGTATCTAATTGCAACCTTAACTTTGTCAAGATCAAGAATCAATTATAGTTTTTCTTAACAAGATCAACAAACATTTGGAAAGTTATCAATCAAAATAATTTGCTTATTGTTGTTTCATTTTGTATTGTTGAAATCATTTGAATGTCTTGTGCAAGATTTGGAAGAGATGAAAAGGTAGTTTTTAAACACCTATATTTTTTGATTGTTTGAAAGTGTTTTTGAGTTATGAATGCTAAGAAATTTCCTTGACATGATTTTGGTGAATGCTTTTACAAGAGCATGTGATTCAATTTGGAGTTTTTGGCAAATTTTTTGGTTGAATTCAACCTTCCAACATCTACCTTGTTATAAAATCTATTTCTTTACTTGCAACCGCAATAATATATCTATTGATAAGCATATTTCAAAAAATTACAATGAAAACAAATTATGCAAGCATGAATATTCATAATTTCATTTTTATATTGTCTTAAGCCTACCTATTCTTTAATGCATTAAAATGGTTTCACCTAGAAGTTTACAACTTACAACCTTCTTCAACCACCTACTTATTCCATTCTTGATAATGTTCATAAAATTAACATTCTTTTGGATGATTAACAAGTATAGATATGTCTTTGCCCTGGGTAGTGCAGATCTTTCCTTCTTTCCAATTGCACCAAGTCCTTGACAAGGAGATTTAAATATTCAAAATCCTAGCACACCAGACCATGATCTCCAAGTTATGTTAGAACATTGGAAAGGAAGAACATGAAAAGGGCTTATGTCATGAAGCAAAAATGTTGGTAGCTGAAAATGAGAGGACCAATCTGCAAAAAGCCACAATGAAAATAACTAAATGCCCAATTGGAAAGCAAAATTTGTAACCTCAATTGACATTACATTCATTTGACAATCAAATATAATAAGAAAGTGATGAAGAAATAAATAATCAAAGGCCCAAGAAAAAAATAAGTACTCACACACAATGGTTTGACCCATAATTTTGGCCTTCAATTCAGATTGTAGTGAAGAAACACAAAAAATAAACCAATGTTTTACATTATCTACAAACATTCCAAAAAAATCCAAGATAACACACAAGTCCATTTGACAAGCTTGCAAGATTTTCTTTAATAGAGTGATTCACATTTGATGAAACGTTCAAACCAAACATTCAAAATTCCATAAAACGACATATTGTTTTCATAATGTCACAACAATAGGTTGCAATACTTGAGTGTAGGCCAAAATTGAAAGAGGAATTTCAATCTTTATTGCAAAACATTAAAGCATTCAGGCAAGTTTTGTTAAGACCCATAGTCCAACCCATCATCCATGGTTTCTTTGAACACAAAACTCTTGAACTATTAATTGATTCATTCAAGGTTACATTACCATGGGTGAGGCATTTTATGAAAGCTACCTTAGGTTGGTCATATAAATCAGCTACCACAACAATAGCAAAACTACCACCAAATTAGGTAGATCAAGGGATAGAAATGGATTACAAGGTAACTTATCTTATAAAAACATATAACATCCCTGCAACATTAGTGAATAACAAAGATCAAATAGGTGTTCATCTCGTACCTACAAGAGGAGAAAGGACATGGGAGATGAAAAGGAAAAAAACAATCATGTCTTAGGGATTGAGGACAAAAGACAAATTATAATTGTAGTATCATCTTCAACTAATGGAAATTTCTTACCTTTGCAAATTATTTATTTAGAATCAACAATGAGATGTCTCCTTCCAAACACTACAGGAAAAGTTTCTTGTCTAATAGCAAGTTTTCATCTTATGTATTCTATTAATCATTGGTCCACACTTGAAACATGTCAACAATCTCTTGAAAGGATTTTGATTCCTTACATGAAAAGTCAAATGCATGAATTAAATTTGCTAGAAAACCAAAAGATGATTTGGTTCATTGATTGCTAGTTTGTTCATGGACTAGATGAAATCAAAATACCCATAAGTTTGTTTGGTGTTCATACCTACAAATTGTACATGGAAGCTTCAACATGTAAATGTAATCTTCCAATGGCCATTTAAGTATTCTTTCAAATAGTAATTCCATATGTGTCCACATCCTCAACCATTGAGGAGCAACTACTAAACAAAATAGTTGAATGTTGGTGATCAAACCTCACCTTTGTGCTTGGTTTTTTTATGCATGGACACAACTCAACAAAAGAAAAACCATGATATGTAAAGGTTGGGAAAAAATAGGCCTATTTCAAAGCTTCAATCTAGATTTTCAAATGGAAACATAGGGAGTGAATGCAACTAAAACATTATTTTCATAAAATCTTACCCAAGAAATAAAGATTTGTGATCCAATTGACTTTGATGATAGTGATCTAGACCTTAAAGAAGATACAAGAACTATCATGCAACAATGTTTAGAAAAAGATCTAAAGGTTGTAGTTTCAAAACCTACCCCTAGTGATATCATGAACATTTTCAAATTGAAAGACCTTGCTAGAAATAAATGAAATTCTATTGAGTTTCATTGGAATCCTTTTGTTTTAATTGTTGATTTAGAAACATGCAATTTTGTGCACGATTAAAAAAATAAAATAAAATTATACTTGAAATAATGCAAATTCACTTCAAACAATTGTTTCTCTCTTCCCTCAAATACTACCCACATTTTATAGCTTCCCCTTGACAAATGCCTACTTAAAATACACATGATTAAAAAGGTTGTGGTTTCATTATAGCATGAAAAAAGCTTTGAACACCTTTCAAGTGTTAGTATTTATTCAAAAGTTGTATTCCTTTAGCATTGTCAACCAACATTTTCATAGATTTGATATTTTTAACATGTGTTTGACCTATGTTAATTTTTACACAATTTTAATAGTACTACATGTTGTGACAAAGGCACATGAACTCAATTTGCTCATGTTTATGAGCACCATCTTCAAGACTTTGTGTAAAGTTTACATCCTAACATTATGTTTGAAACGTGTATGATGAAACATCAACATGAACGACCATGTGAGAAAATGACAAAAATGGAAAACAAAGTAAACCCATTTCAGTAAAGAATTAACTTCATCTACTTTAAACCTTTATGTGCATGTTTCTCAACATTGTGAAAAATAGAAGAGAGAAGGAAAAAATATAAATGAATTTTTTTTTAAGGAAATAAATTTATTTTTTGTAACTTTAGAAATGTACATTACTGAACTATCTTTATTTGCACAAGATCTGTTAATTTGTTAGTGTTGTAGCAACTTGTATTATAAACCTTGCCCTTCCTTAGATATTTGAACATGACAAACACAAATTTGAACTTGAAGACAAACAAACATTTCCACAACTTGCAATGTAATACCTATTTGTTTTCTCATTTTAGGGCCACAAACCAAGGTTTGAAATCTAACTAGCTATTTCAAAGCCCATAGTTTCCACCCATCCAACACATAATAACAAAGTGCAACATAACATGACATAGACCCCACCACACACACACACACACACAAACCATTTTTTCATTACAAGTTTTCCAATAATTCTCATTTGCCATATGTACCTATAAACCTCACAAATCAAGGAGGAAAAACAAACAAACAATGACAGACCAAAAGACTCATAGACCAACAAAAAGGCAACATGTGTTATAAACCTCAAAGAAAGAGGAGCTTGAAATAGAATTATTGTTTCACATACCAAGGAACTTCTTGCAAAAATTTGTTCAATCTTGGTAACTATTGGAACCACTAACACTACTAGAAAAATTGGTTTTTCAAATGGTTCAAATTGATTAATTGGATTTTTTTTACTAATGGACATGTCCATTTTGACTAAAGGCCCAAAACATGTATTTTAAAATTGATCTACTTTATTAAAGTGATTTATTTGACTAATACATCTAGTCAAGTTAGACAACCTTAGTCAAAATAGCCAATGGATTTTAGTCAAATGGGCCATTTAGTCAAATTGAACATAAAAAATTGACATCATTAATCAAAATGACCAATGTTTTTTTCTCAATGGGACATCTTAAGCCTATTACATACCTACCTCCTACCTCCCATTTATAATTTTACAACCTATTTACCTACCTGCCAACCCACCCACCTATTTAAATGTACTACCTATATACCAACTCACCCACCTACCTAAATGTAGTACCTACCTACCAACCCACTCACATAAATAGATGTAATACCTACCTACCCATCACCCACCTACCTACATACTACATACCTATTTTCCTACTTAAATGTATTATTTACCTACCTACTTACCTGCCTATCCACCCACCCAACCACATGGATGTACTACCTATCTATTTACCCACACACTTATTTACATACATACTACCTACCCATCCACTTGCTTATCTATTTACCCACCCATGCACCTACCTATTTACCCATTCACCCACCACCTACCTATTTTCATACTTCATAGTCTTGTACTGATGTGTCTAAATAAACATGCAAAATAAAATAATTGACAAAAATAAAACATCTTTTGATGGTGTGGTCCATTGGTTAAGGATTTGGTTTATCATTGGGGAGGTCAAAGGTTCAATTCCTAACATTATAGCCTATGTACATGTTTAAGGGGCTAAAGTAGGTAGGGTAGGTTAAGTTGGATATATTATGTTAGGTTAAGGTAGGTCAAATAGGATAAGGTAGGCTAGGTTAGGCTAGGTTAGGCTACCACCTACCTACATGCCTATTTACAACCTACCTACCTACATATTTGCCACAAATTGTTTTTTTGATATGAGTAGAAATTTGACCAATCAAATTGACCAATTGAAATGGTCCATACTTTGTTAGTAAAAAAAACCAATTTTTCTAATAGTGTTTTGAACTTTCATCTTGCTTTTGATGTAACACCAACTCCAATGTAGATTGCTTCGCATGATTGTTCCCATCAGTAATAATATTCTCCAAATCTTTGGCTACTACCTATGGTCATGACAATTCCCATTTGTGTTCATTTTCCCAAAAGTTGTTATCAACTATCACATGTGCATCCATGATTGCTATTGTTGCTTCTATGACAACATTAATACCTATAATGGGTGGTTACTTATTATTATTACTTCGTCCTTATTGTAGTTGCTCAACTTCATCAACGTTCATTTTTCCAAAGGAAGTGGAAGAGGTGTTAACTCTTGGAGAAAAGTATAGTCAAGGTCGTGATGTTAATATCAAATTTTTTCATTAATATGGATTTTTTGCAACACACAAATGAAAACATCACAAATTCAAAACAATCATCATTTTTTTTCTTCTTTCCCTTCCTATACTACATGTTGTTGACATTGCACCATGCAAAATTGCCAACAATTTGCATCAAAATGCTTGAGATAAACAAAAATACCAAACATAAAAACATAAGCAACATCAATAAGATTTCATTATCTACCTCGTAAAGTAGTTCAAGTCTAGTTAATTTTGTCACATTCAAATTGGTATAGAAATTAACACAATAATGCATGGGACTATTGATTTTCAACATATCCGAATTTTTGTTGTCAAACTTTCCCTTTGATGACCTGAAAGCCTTCTTCACTACTTGAAACCATGTTGCGGTTTTGTTTGGTTTCCCCATTGCTACCTAATTTATAACACCACCTCTTGTTCCCACTTTCACATGTATAAGCTGAAGAAGGAAAAACACATAACACATGTTGCATGTGTGAAGAAGAATAGCACTTAAACACCCATCAGAAGCCATGGAGAAGAAGGGTGTTTCCATGGTATGATGTACATATTGTGTCAAAATTAGAAATACATATAATATCAAAAATGGTAACACGTAAAATTTCACCCGGAAGAAGATTTTACCATTCAAAAAATCATAATCATCAACATTGTAATAACATAATGTACTATCAAATATTTTGTAACATATAATATAAACTTCTTGACTTTATGACAAATTGAAATTTTTGATGTGGAAGATTATTCATTATGGTGGTTTCTTTGTATGTGCAAAGTTTCATGAACAAATTTCCATCAAAAATAATATTTTTTTATCATTTTCTCACATTACATTGTTTATGACACATAATTGTAAATTAAAAATCACTCCAATTGACTATTGAATTGTTGTTATGTGCACCAATTATTTCAAACATTATAACAATTTACAATGTTATCCACCTTTAATTGCACATTTCCATCAAATAACCTTTTTCCAAATATTTATAAAGACACATAAAAAATGTGTTGCAATGAAAAATGTCAAATTGTGATTTTTTTTGTTTACATTATACCATGGAAACATCCAAAAACCATCATGTGTTATTGTGGAAGAACATTTTACAAACACTCAAAAATGAATCAATGAATGCCTTGGATAATCAATCCCCACTTGCATATTATTTTAGAATACTTGGAAAAATGCAACATTTGAAAGAAGTGGAAGAAAATTTTGCAACCAGCAACATGATCTTAAAAAATTAAAAGTAAGACTTCCAAACAACAACATGATTTGAAAGAATCAGGAGAAAGACTTGTAAGCAATAGGTTTTAAAAGAACCAATAGAAAGACTTGCAACCAACAACATGATTTAAAAGAATTGGGGAAAAACATTTCAAACAACAATAGGATTTGAATGAAAGTTTGGTAGTTCAATACTTGCAATAGTAATCGATACCAAAATAACAAGGAAGTAGACATGCAAGAAGTGATGCATGAACAAGATGTTTGAACTTTCTTAGTGTTTTCTTGTTACCTCTTACCTAAAGTTAATGCTTGTATTTCAAAAGCTCAATGATGGCTCCCAAGAAGATCAAAGATTTTCAAGTTCAAAATGCTAGTTGTTTTTTCCTTATCAAATCAATGACAAACATTGTAATCATATCATCGCAAGCCCATTGACATTTGATTCAACACCTTCATAGTTGACACTTCCCTAGCTCCAACACCTTTGTAGTTGACACTTCTATAGTTGTGACAACTCTATAGCTGCAACACCTTTGCAAATTGACACTTTTGTAATTATGACACTTTCGTAGTTGTAACACCTTCACAATTGAGATTTTTGTAGTTGCAACATCTTTGCATTTACAACACCTCCATAGTTGCAACACCTTTGCACCTACCACCTCCAAAGTTCCAACACCTCCCCAACTAACACCTTTGCAATTACAACATTGTCATAGTTGCAACTCTTTTGTAATTGTAACTTTTCTACATCTACAACTCCTCTATAGTTACAACTCATGTGCTATTATAACTACTCTCGCAATTTTTTAAAATGATCTGATGTGTTGTTGCGCATGGTGGTGAAAAAAGGAAGATCTTAAAACAAAAAAAATAAATTGTGTAAGAACAATTTTTTTTTGTAGTAAATGAAGTTCTCTCAAGAGCTCTCACAAAAACACACTTTTTTCGTGCTTTTGGAACATTAACTAGAGTCATAGATTGATCCCCATTACTTTTGTGTTGAATAATGGCTTGTAGAAAAAGTTTTCAAAATTTTTGTGATTAGTAGTTTAAAATAATTTTTATTTTTGACATTTTCTAGTGTATATTTTACGAAATTCCATTTTAGGCTTTTAAGGATTATTTAATGATGAAATTGACCATAGGCTATAGTAACCATCATCTTTTCGACAAAGGATTTTACACCTACTTTTATAGGTGTGAGATTCCCCACTCTTGATGAATAGGTGTAATAAAAAGTAGTTATCATGAGAAGGAAAGAAAGAAAGAGCAAAAGAAAAAAAAGGAGGCCTTTATAAAAAAAGAACCTTAAACCGCTCATGGGTGGGGTCCTTTGCAGATTAAAAAAAACCATTTTTAAAAAACAATGAAATTCAAATCATTCAAAGACAAAGTTGTCATGATCAACTCGACCAAATTGACACCAAAGAAATGTTACAATATGTAATTACATGATTTCAATACTTTTCAAAATATAATTTGGAAAAAAAAAGACTTTAGAATAAATATTGTTCCTTTTTAAAACATTAAAAAAAATACATGAAATATAAACCACAAAAATAAAATCTAAACATTATAGAAAATAAGATTCCCTCAAAAGTGTCTTTTTTTTAGTTCTTAAAATTTGTTCAATCTTCATTTGTTTATTTCAAAAAATATATATGCCATTTTTTAATGGTTGTATCACATATTGGGTCCTTACTAAATGAAATCATAATTCAACAACTATTCCCAAAAATAACTATTCACATGATTTGAATGAATGAAGATTGATATCTCATAAATGAATATGCAATTGAAATACAACCCTTGACAACAATGCAAACATAGGTTAAGTCAATGTACACAAATGTATATCTACAAAATATGATTAAACTCATGGTTTTCTTTTTCAATTTTGTGATGTAATTGAAGTTGCAATCATCCATAAGGTGATTTAGCCATATTTGGTTACATACTAGATATGAAAGTAAGAAAAATAAATAAAATTTCTATATTCTTGACTACATACTAGAACTTATCATAAATAATTTATGATTCAAAATTTGTTCTTGAAATCTAGCAAATTTGGGCAATTTTTTTCATGAAAAGTCTTCTTTATGGTTCAAATTTAGATTTTCAGGTCAAAATTTGGCAAAATTGCCCCCTAAAAAAAACATTGATTAAAATTCAATGGATTATTAACTCCATAAAAAAAAGCTTGTAAATGCCACACTTGAATGTTGTTGTTATAAATAGTTATGTGCTAATTGTGTAGAATAAAAACTAACCGATCATCAGTGGTAATGCAAAGTAACACAAGGCTTAAGTACATTTTGGAAAAATGACTTTATGTTTTATAAGTCATCCTTTGGAAGACAATTCCAAATTGGAAAATTTTAGATAATTCCAAGTAAAGAGGAATGGAAGGTCTCTTTTTGGATTTATGTTCATTTAGAGTTTTATTTTTCCAACACCATGGTCATAAGTAGATAATTTTCAATACTTTATGTACCAATTTGCATCCCATTTCTCTTCAATTGAATATATTTAAATGGAACTATTGATATTTACTATTTCAATATTTATTTAATGAATATTGATATCCAATATTTCATGATTATTTTTCACATTTGTTTATCAAAGAACATGGGACCTTCACTTATGTCATTATTGCCAAAACCATTAATAATTGCATTTTGAATAGCTAGATGTTAAAAGACACACGGATTGTTAATTGACATGTGATGTTTCTTACATATAAATTTATGAAACATCATGTAAAATTATGAACATTCCAAACACATCTTTACATGTCAAATTTCATTACCATTTCCACAAACAACTATTTATTCATGTGATTGTTACGATAATCCTTATGAGATAGCGAACATTAATGAACAAATCACCCCATGTCAAATTTAGTTGTTATTTCAAAAACCACCTATTCGTGTAACGAATGTGGTAATCCTTGTGCAACAAATTTCATTAATGCACAAATCATTTCATGTCAAATTTAATTATCATATAAAAAATGATTACATATTTATGTGATATTCCTTGTGAAATAAAGATGATTAATGATCAAAATCACCCCATGTTAAATTTTGTTGCCACAAGATCTATAGGTTATGGTCATTATTTTGCATACTAATGATAAACAACATGCATTATCTTCACTTGAGAACAAACCCTAATCTTTCAAACCATTAAACAACTTAAAACTTACAAAAGGCATAAAAATTCCCTCAAAAATTTAATTAAAAAAATCCTTCTTTTCATTTTAATTAAAATAAATAAATATTGCTAACCAATACACATTATGCATTAAATGGGCCAAAGTGGAGGCGATTGGATGGAAATTGTGTTGGTAGAACTGATTGCAAGAAATGTTTTCCTTAAATTCAAGTGCAATGAACCTTTTAGTCTTATTAATACCCTTTCCAAATTGAAAGAAAATATGGTCAAACATCGCAAATTTGGATGAATTATTGTGGATAGACGTGTCCGTTAGGTATTAGCAGGAGTAGGTGTTGTTGTATGTTGATTTTGCGGGTAGGTAGTTCTTGTCCAAATTGATGCAATTGTACCAAACTTTGTCAAATATGAACTTTAGAGTGGATTTTACACTTGGTTGTGGGCCATT
>Ga0116228_10005749_pt1 | contig 11064 bp, 3 predicted proteins | sample S1TSphfallax_2_FD_89694 | JGI IMG/M metagenome (GOLD analysis project Ga0116228, IMG submission 89694) | Host-associated microbial communities from peat moss isolated from Minnesota, USA - S1T2_Fc - Sphagnum fallax MG | ecosystem: Host-associated > Plants > Peat moss > Unclassified | place: USA... | reverse complement strand
GATGCTCACAACACAAAACATAACATCAAAAACTCCTCAAGGTTCTTGTCACATGAAATACACAAACTTGTGTAATGAAGAAAAGAGAAACAAACCATCAACACCAAGGTATTTAACTATAAGACCAAACCACAAATAACCAAACTAAAATAAATAAAGAAAGTAATTCAACCTTGTGAAAGTAACCTAGTTACTTTCCTATTCCAGTAACTAATGAAACCTAACTAGTTGAGCTTGAATTCTCAACATGATGTGCCATACAATGAATGCCATACAATGAATGCCAACAATGAAAGGGTCATGCTTGTTCATGAACTAAACATTAACACCTATCTTCAAGCCTTGAAATTTTTTTACATCATCGACCCCAAAACATACAACCTTGTTAGCAATGTCAACCATTAATAGACCACCCAAATTTGTAAAAGAATGAACAATAGTAGGAGTAAGATTATTAGATGTGCTTCCATCCACAATTCTTTCAAAATTCAAAAGGGCTAATTACAATGGATGCACTAGGTGTGGTGATGGTTGATTTGCTTAGTGAGGTACAAATAATAATTGGCTAATCACAACTGCTAACAACAACCACCCCTATAACATGATCAACCACAAGAGGCACAAAACTAGAAACAAACACATATCCAAAAAAAATAAATCTATACTTGAAATTTGCATGAGGTTTATGAGGAGACATGATGTTATGGCAATCAAACAATAATAAGAAGATTGTGGAAAAACCATTAAACTCTCAACACCTCCATTCAAAAACATGTTGCTCAAGTCACACTAAAATAAAATCAAATGAGTCGAGGTGCACTTCAAAACCATCAAGACCTTCATTCAAAAGCATGTTGTTCAAATCACATTGAAAATCTTGCATTATGTTTGGCAAAAACATGTTTTTAAGGCTTATATTAAATAGGGTTTGAAACTCACAAGTGTATAATGCAATTTGAGGTCTCAAAGAGTCATAAATGAACGCAACCTATTGAAGTGGCTTGTTATTCAAACAATGTTCGAAGCCTTGACCTAATCACTCACAAGTTTGAGCTTGCTCATACAATCATAGCTCCTCACATATTGTTGTAGCGCTATTAGAGTCTACAATCCATCAAAAACATAATGCAAAGAATCATTGAACAATAATGTAGAGAGTTGTTGAATAATGAGAATGCCAAACCACAACAAATCACAATTGCATTACAATGATGTTTAGAGAATCAAGACTTAGAAACACTTACTTGTAGGTTGTGTCCTTGAGGTTTAAATGTTAAATTGAATGTTGTTTTGAAAATTGGTGTGAGCAGTTTTGAACTTGGAACTTGGCGCTACAACTTACAATGGGATTGAAGGTGGAGAAACAAAACAAAAGGATGGAAACCATGATCATGGCAATAAGTATTGCTCCATTGTCACTTCTAATGGTGATGGAACCTTAGTTTGTAGCAATAGAGGTGGTGAAGGACATTGGAAGCTTGAATAAAATGCTAATGGGTTTTGCGTTCAGTAAGCAAAGTGGCAATTAAAGAATCGTGGCCATCGCTTTTGAACAACAAGGGATCCAAGCCATCCATCATTAGAGCAACCTTTTGGTTTGCATGATGGTCAAAATCCGGGGAAAAAATAAAAATAACAACCTTAAAATTATAAAGGCCTTTTGTTGGCCCCTTTTTTGTTTTTGCAAGTTTATGAAATTTCACCACAAAAAAAGAAAACACTGCATTTATAGGTATAAAGTTTTACAATGAAATTAAAATTAGGGATTGTGTAGGTATGGAGATTTACAATTAATTATAACACAAATCAATTACATATAAAGGCTAATGTATTTGGCAACTGTTAAAAAAATCCAATCCAATTTGTTTATTTAAAGAACTTGAACCTATGTTCAACATTTTTTTCCAAGGTTTTGGGTTTAGTTTTAACTCTAGCAAAAGGATAGTTCCATGGTTTAGTTTTTGTGCTATTTCCACCAAAGGATATTGCTCTAGGTCCAAGTCATAGGAATTTAAATATGAGCTTTTGAGTTCAACATTTCAAATCAAGGAACTTGCAATTTTACCAAATATTTGATTTTGATATTTGTATAGTTTTCGTATGAAGCTAACATAAAATCCTTTAATGCTTGTTATCACTTCATGTACGGTTGGTTCTTTGATATAAGACCACTATTAGTCTATATATCAAAGCTCCATTGATCTACCCACCCAACACTAGTTTGCATTAGTGTTCACAAGTTCTATCAGTTTGAAGTTCAAGGTTCAAGTTTAAAGTTTAATGAACCAAAACCTTGGAAAATTATTTATGAAAATAAGCTAAGTTCTTAATGTAAGCACATTGATTTTTTTGGAAAAACCAACAAGTTGACTAAACTTTATAAATAAATGATTGATTTTAATTTGTTGAAAAACTTGATACTTTTAGTTTTAACTTGTTGTTAAGCTTCATACTTATAAAATTTCTAATCTTGGGAAATGTTAATTGCACATGGTACTAGACCCTTGTTTTCAAACTAAGTTCAAAGGATCCTAAATTTTAAAAAATTGTCAAAATTGGCGCCACAAGTTAAAAATTTGAAGAGTGGATCTCAAACACATTGCACCCCAAGAACCTACCATAACTTTTTGGAATATCAAAACCGGGATTGAAGGTTCTTTTAAAAAGGAAAAAGTTATTGATATGAGTTTGCATTTCCTACTAGTTGTTCAACATGTTTTGAGGTGCTACTTTTTAATGAAATTATATTTTTACACATATGTATAACCCTAAATAATTGCAAATTGATAACTACTCTCTTGAAATAAGCATGGAGCTCTAGATTTGCAATTGTTAGAATAATGAATGTCTCATTTGGTGGTTGGGGGAAAACCATCATAGTCAATCAAAAGTTCCTCAAAATGCCTACAATTGCAAAAGGCTCACTTGCTTGGGGACCAAACATGCCTACCCTCAAAATGGTTTTAATTACTCCAAAAGGGTTCATTACAATTGTCAATTTTACAAATGTGCCATAAACTAAACCATAGGTCAGTCACAAACTATGGTAGGAAATAAAAACCACTAGAATTTCTTAAGGTTTGTCCATTACATGACCCTAGAGGCTAGAACCATGGCCCACTTCTTGATCCCAATCTCATCAAGCATCCTTCCTCAGACATGGAACACTCTCCATTCAACATGGAAATCATGTTGGCTTTTTCACCAGACTTTATTTCTCCTGTTGATTCAAATTTCCAACACATGGGAATGTACAAGTAGATCACCCTTTGGCAGTTGAATCATCAGGTAGGCGGCCAAGTTCTACGGACCAGTCATTTTTTTAAAAGAAATTTTGTTTGTAGCCAAAGTGGCTATCATCCATAGGAAGATGTAACAAAAGTGATGATCATCTCTGGTAAGATTTAGCCAAATTTGGCTATAAACCAAATATGAAATAAAAATCCTTAATCATCTTCCTCTATTTTGACTATACAGTAAAAAAACAAGTAAAAAAATTGCCATTTCTACTAATTTGTTTTTCTAGCTTCTAGTGTTTGGAAAACTCCAAAATCACTTGATTTTTTAATTTTGAATTTCACTTTTTGGCTAGACTTTGCCAATTAGAAAAAAAGGCTTCTACCAACTACAAAGATTTAATTCTAAAGAAAAAAATTAAAAAGAAGAATATGGATAAAAGGCTTACAAGAATTTTCTTATCAACAAAGCTCTACATTATTCTTCCTAGGACAGATATGGAGTTGCCAGTGTTATTTTTCATTATTTTATTTTTTGTTTTTTTTGCCAGTTTTGAAGAACAAACTAACAAGTCCAGGTATGAATAACAGTTATGGATGTGTCAGTTTTCCAGATTTTGATTGTCCCATTGGCACTGAGTGAATCAGCACCTACCTTGAAAACCATGGAAAAATCCTCTATTGTTTTTTGGTGTTTGCTTTTGCACACAATATGTACTTTGTCATAAGGCCCCCTTTACATTAGAACCTGAAAGGCCATGAGCATTGGAATTGAGAATTTGTGAGTCGAGGAAAAGAGATTTTAAAAGGTACAAGTTCACTACACAGAAAGGTTGAAAGCCTAAGGGAGTATGGAAATGTGAATGAATGAAAGATCAACATTAATTGCACTTTGGGTATACTTTATTTCATGGTTGAGAGGGGTGACATTATAGAGAGCCAAAATACAAGAAGACAGTGCCTTCAAATTCAAAGGGTATACAAAAGAGGCCTAAGAGTGCATGCAAAGAAGGGCCATTATGAATGGCCTTTGCATGTCCTTTGCCCTTTGAATGCCCTATTCATGCCTTTGTATGGCCTATGCTCTTTGAAACTCCCTGTGCAAGAAGCCCTCAATGGAAATGAAAAAAGTGAGGAAAGAAAAATTGAAAAGAAAGTGATGAAGAAAAAGAAAGGAGAAACCTTAAACCAATAGTTTAAAAAGATTAGATAGAACATAAGTTAAAAAATAATACATGAAATAAAATGCTACTCCTTTTTGCCTATTTTTATAATATGTTAAAGTACCTTAACAAAGTCTTTTATCACTTTACTTTACACTTCACAACAAGGGTTCACATATAAATGATTTAAATTTTTTTATGAGATGACCTTTGGATGTGTTTTGAGGGCTCTCAACCTTTTCATGGTCAGATCCCTCATGCTAGTGTAACGCCTCCTTAAAACTAAATCAAGTTTTCAAGGTTTAAATCTTAGGAACGCTTTAGATTAGAGCTTAAAATCCCATGATCATCAATATGAAAAATTTATGATTCAAAGGAAAGCCATTTTGGTGTTCAAGTTCATTTTACACAAGGTTGAAGGACCAAGGGATCAAGGAAATGTAAATAAATGAAAAATCAACATTAAATGCACTATAGATAATGTTTCATTGTTGGGTGGATTTTGATGGTTCAAACTTAAATTTTACTTAGAGGTGGATTAGACATTTCTTAGACCATGAGCCTGAAAAACCTCAATTGGTCTGTAGATTTTTCCTCATGATTTTTTTCTCAGAAATTTTTAACAATATTTTTTTGAAGGTGGGCGCAAAGTTCATTAGCCTATGGGCCAAGAAGGCAGAGATTGGTTGGATTTTCTTACCATATTTTTTCTCAAGATTTTAAAATAATTTGTTTTTAAAGGTAGGCACAAAATCTGGTAGCCCATGGTCCAAAATAATTATGATTGGTCAAATTTTAAAAAATAAAATAAAATTAGGAAATATTTTCCAAATAAAAGCTGGGTGGAAAGTTTGTTAAGCCCATGGTCCAATTTTTTTTTGATTGGTCAAATTTTAATATTTTTGATAAATCATTTTTAGGAGATACTTTTGAAATAAAAGATGGGTGCAAAGTTTGTTAGCCCATGGGTGAAAATAACCATGGTTGGTCAGACTTTTTTCTTTTCTACGATCCATGGTGATCCTACTTGCTGAAATGAAAAAATTGAATAAAAAAGAAATGGAAGGAAAGTGATGAAAAAAAAGAAAGAACAAACACTAAACTAGCAATAAAGTTTTTTACATAAAAAATTAATTAAAATTAAAATTAAAAAATATAATTAATCAAATTTTTGGATTCAATATAGTATGTTGATACCTCACTTTACATTACATTGGACAACTCGGGGCACAACACATAAATGATTTCTGAATTTTCATGGGACAACCTTTGAATGTGTTATGTACAATATATTGAAAATCACACAAGTTTCAAGCATGATTCTGTCCCTATGCAGCAATTATACATGTTCATAATATCCTGAACAAAAAGGCAAATAACTTGACAAAGTGAGTATCAACACTAGTACCAAGGACCCTACCAAAGGCTGGTGTTCCCTCACATAACACCAACCTTATACCAATGCCAGCTTGATTAGCACTTGGGGTAATAGGAAGTATATATTTGCTTTATATCAATTTCAATATTAGGTTTATACCTAATTTGTATTAAACAAAAATCAATCTTGGACCCAATACTAGGACCAAGCTTGTATGAGAGTATTGAAAAGGAACCAATACCATGACAAATTTTTTAATACCATAACAAGGCTACTATGTTTAAAAGGCAATCCCAATGTTGGGACTTGGGAGGGTACTATGATGGAACCTTGGTATATAGATTACTATTGTTCAAAGTATGAAAAAAATGATTAAATTGGTACGACCAATATTTGCATGGTAGGGACCTAAGGTAATATTAGCTTCATACCAAGGCTATATAAGAATCTCAATATTGGGTGTATACCTATTTCATATTAGACAAAAAAAAAAACTTTGGACTCAAATATCATGACTAGGGTATGTAAATTTGAAATTATCCTATATTAGTACCATGCTAGTATAAAATTATAATTAAAATTCTATACTTACATTAGGTAGTATGAAATTTTCAAAAAAAATGCAGAAAAGATCATTTCAGTTTGTATGTTCAAAATCCAATACTAATATTTTGAGGGTCCTTTGTTTGCAATGTTAAATTTGAAGGTTTAGGGTTAGTTCTTGTGACCCAGAGTCAAGCTAGCACATTTTGTGGGCACTAACACAAGAATTACGCCATCAAACTAGCTTTTTGCCAGGTTTGGATTTGAAATTAAAATTGTGAAATAATATTCTTGAACATAAGGTTAGATTTTTTTGGGCAAGCAAGTTGAGTTTGTTTTGAAAAGTCAACAAGTGGATTGAACTTTATATTTAAAGTTATTAGTTTCATTAGTTGTTAAGCTTTGTATTTGTATAATCATTGGTTTTGATTAGTTGTAAAACTTTATACATATCGCATTTTGAAAAAAATCCTTTTGAGTTGGAGAGGGCTTAATTCAATGAACTTGCTTGGGCATGAGTTTTTAGAGTTAATCATTGGGTTTCCTCTCCAAGCTAATAGAACGAGTGAATGGTTTTTTTTTCTGCAATGTTTTATGTAAGGTAAGGGACCTTTCGATGCTTTCAAGGTTTTTATCCTTCTCATTTTCACAATTGCTCAAACTTGTGAAGCCCCCTCAAGGTCATCCTTTAAGTTACATCTATACACCAATTTTGGGCAGATATGACATGTTTTTTAGATCCTCCGATTTCAGTTATCCACCTATTTGTTATCTGTTGGTTTTGGTTATTATTATCTTTATTTTAAAAATCAATTGTAATATCTTCTAAGGATATCATAAAAAATATAAAAGTCTAATGTTGGATTTCAGTATGATTGAATATCCGTCATCATTAATATTTGTCCGATAACCTAACATTATGAATAACAAGATAAAATATTTTTTTTCAGTGTGAAGAGGAGAGCCAAGTAGCGCGAAAAGGAGAGTTGCAACCCAAAGAAAAAAGCAGCATCACGAAGGAGAGCCGAGCAATGTGAAAAAAAACCGAGCAATGTCAAAAGGAAAGTTGAACAACACGAAAAGGAGAGCAGAGCAGCATGATGAGGAGAACAGAGCAACATGAAGAGGAAAGCAGAGCGATGTTAAGAAGAAAGCCTAACAATGCAAAGAGGAGAGTAGAATGACACAAAGAGGAGAGCCAAACAGTGCAAGGAGGAGAGCCTATGAAAAGGAGAATAGACCAATATGAAGAGGAACTCTCAGCAGCACGAAAAGGAGAACCAAGCAATGTGAAGAGAGAGAAAAAAACAACGCAAAGAGGATAGTAGTGTGAAGAAGAAATGAAATTAATGTGAAGAGAAGAAGCGGGATAAGAAAAAAGTGGGTGGGGCCCGAGCTGAGTTCGAGCCCCATTTTATTTTAGATTTAAGATTTTTGTTTATTTTAGGTCTAATGGTGGCACCCACAACAATTTTTTTCCTTGTAACGGCTTACACCAGAGTCCCATAGCTTTTTTTTTTCCGTGTGTAATGGCCCACACTGGCGCCCATAGTTTTGTTTTGATCCTTCTAACAACCTACAGGTCTACAATCTACACCTTAAACCTAAACCCCTCTCATATCCATATTTGGGAAGAGATTTAATATTTGCCCTGACTATCATATTTTCAAAAAACAACTCTGTCCGAGTATTATATGACCAGATATCATTATTTTGAGACTCAGAGATAAAGATATCACTTTGAATATCAAAAAATTTGATATTCAAAAAATTTCAAAAGTGATATCCTGGGCAATATCCGATCAAGATATCTGCCCAACACTGCTATACACTCTCTCTGACTTTAGGAATGTTTACTTAGAATTGAACCTGGTTTTAAACTGGGCTTGTTAGCCCTTGAGTTTTTAAAAAAATGCTAAAATTAAAACTGAAAGGTTGAAAAAACCAGGCTCAAACTTGCACCTAAAGAACCTCCAAAAAAATATAAAGTGTTAAAACAAGGATAAGAGGTTCTCTTATACACCAGTCAATACCCACCCAACATATAGTAAATATCAAATCAACATTAGTACTTACTATAATAAAGAAGAAAAATCTTAGGTGAAACTTTCAGTCAGAATCAAATCCTTGAAACTATGTAGCATTTTCCAAAGAAAGTACATCCCATCAAAATGGCAAAATTGTCAAAACTAGAGGGCTCACAAAGAGTCATGTTCTTCTTCTCCTCTTCTTCCATCCTTCCACAGAAAGAAATTAATCTTCACATTGCCATAAGAGCAAGGCCTTGGTTCACACACAGCAAATTTTGTGAAACATGTATCATTCTTGAGTCCAAGAGACCTGGGTGAAGGTTCTGATGAGGGTTCCTTAGTTACTACTCATCCCTAAACCCTCTCCCAGTTCCGGTCCCTAATATTTTTTAAAAGGGTATCTTGGTTCTGGTTTTGGTTTTAATCAATCTTGATTTGAATCCAATTCTTACTAATCGAAATTCAAAATTGACAATTCTTACCCACCCAAGCAGGTATCCATACATTGCTGGAACAACATTCGTAAAAACCAACATTGTACCAATACATAAGGTGCAACCTGGATATATAGTACTAATATGAGTACTTTTTTGGCCTTGCCTTGGCAGGCAAGGATATTGTGTTTAGATTCATCATAGAGTATATAGTAGCTTAATGGATTTTGGCCCCTAGGTAATAGGTCTAGTTTCATATGAGGATTATTGAAAGATGATATTTTTGGCTTGTGTTGAAACTTGAGAATTAGTTATAAAGAGTTATAATATCTTGAAGGATTTTGATTTCTTTTAGAGGATCATTTGAAGATTATATTTTTTCATGGTGAAATATTTGAGTTTTCATAATTCTTCTTCTGCCTTGAGATACTTTTTAATGTAAATGGCAAGGGCGGAGTACGACACACCCCTTGATTGAAAAAGATATGAGTCATGTATGACTTGAGGTAATAATACCAGGAATATACCTACCTTGGACCCATACTAGGTTTATATCATCACATATGAAAGTTTTAAAAAAAAAAGTACCCAATAATACCAATACCTGGCACATATGGGAAATTAAAAAACTCCCAATACCATCACCAGTTTGGTATGTTCAAAAGTTGATACCCGTGTTGGGGCAGTTATTGGTTTTTTTAAATAACTGGCCAGGTTGGGGAATAAAAGTTGTTTTTGAAAATTTAGACCTATCAGAATTTGAATTTCACTGTCAAAGTAATCCTATTTTTTGGTATATTTTTGGTAATAAACTACCGGTTATGCATAAGGGTCAATTCTCAAATACCCACCTTGAAACCCACTAGTTATATGGCTTAGGTCAGGCAGGGTATAAGTTTTTTCCAATTTTTTTCTTTTCTTTTCTTTTGTATCATAAACGTGTGTAAGGTTTTAGGATTGATAACCTAACTGCATGAAACTTCAAGAATTGGAGTAGGTTATTAAAATGTGACTATTTAATAATCAGCGTGTAGGTTTTCTACTTGGTTATCAAAAATTCAATAACCGACGGGGTTACCAATAAGGTTACCAATAAGTGATTGTTATCTTAACCGGTCAACATTGGTTGACACCTACCAGTAAAACACTGGAACATACAAAGTCAAAAGTTCTTTGGTAAAAATTGGAGACAAAATCAGATCCTTCGAAATTGATGAACATTTTCCCAAGAAACAGAATAATAAGGACATGAAGAATACATGCAATAGTCAAATGTGCATAAGCAAGGGGCAATATTTTGGGCCACCCACCATCGCACCATCCACTGGATGCCTGTTATTACTCAGGATGAACCTCAACCAACCGAGTTCATATATGGTTTCACCTTGGTAACCAATCCTGTAAGAAATAGGTCTCATGTATAGGTAAATAGGTAAGAAAATAGTTTTAACTACTAGGTAAGTAGATGCTTTAGACACAGGGAAGGGCAGTTTTTACTACTTACCTAATAAAAACCTTCTTGTGGGTTGTTTTTAGTAGGTAAGTAGTTAAAAAAAAGCAACTGAGCTAACCACCCTGGTTAGTTAAAGAACTGAAACCCAACAGAAAACTCGTTTTCTGATCACTTATCATTCATCCTTCATGGTGTGCTGGTGGGTGCTAGTTCAATGTGGTCAATATTTGGTTATGTGTACTTTATGGTTAGTTAGGCTATATTGACGCAATATTGCATGGTAGCTTACAAAATCTGGAAGATGCTGTCCAGGGTAGCACAGTAAGCAGCTTGTGGACTGATCTAAGGACCTACTTCTTTTTTAATTTTCTTCTTTAAATATTAGAAAGAAACAGAAACTACACAAGAAATGGATAAAAAAGAAATCGCCATACTTTTCTGCAAGGGAAAAAGGAAGGCTCTAGCTTTTTTTTGACCCATCCAAAAGGTTGTAGGTGGCAGTCACCTGGCCGCCAGGAGTGCTGTTAAAGGTATAGATGCAATGCATCATTAAGTGCAATTCCATCAAGATCAATGTTGCATTTAATTTAGGAAAGTTTTTAATTCACACCTTTTTTGGTTAAATTCACACCCTTTCTTCGCGCGTCCAATTATATGCAGATTAAATTTGAGTGTGTCTGCCTCCCGCCCCCCTATGTTCATTTGACTTAGAAATTTATATTATACAATTTTTTCCAAATATATTATAATTTTATTAATAACTTTTCATCTAGACATCAGGGGGGTGAGGCAGACACACTCAAATTTAATCTGCATATAATCGGACG
>Ga0116228_10005748_pt1 | contig 11064 bp, 8 predicted proteins | sample S1TSphfallax_2_FD_89694 | JGI IMG/M metagenome (GOLD analysis project Ga0116228, IMG submission 89694) | Host-associated microbial communities from peat moss isolated from Minnesota, USA - S1T2_Fc - Sphagnum fallax MG | ecosystem: Host-associated > Plants > Peat moss > Unclassified | place: USA... | reverse complement strand
TTAAAATATATTTTCTTCGTCTTTTATTAAAAGTAAAACACATGTAGACTTTATTTGAATAAATGAATGGTTAATTATGATTCAAAAAATATAAATGGTACATAAACTATCAATTTTTAGCTTTAAAAATATTTTAATTGAAATAATGATATAATTATTAATTAATGTGAAATTTTATTTTTTTTTGTATTTCTAGAGATATAATATCTGCCTAATTATTTTAACTTGGTAGAAATTTTAATTGAACATTAAGTATAGTTGAAAGACATTCTCAAACTCATAAACAACAATATTTTTTAATGGACCAATGCAAAATGGTTAATATATATAAATGAGGGTATTACATAATTAACCACATTGTTCGTGTAAGCAAACATGAAAGAAGTGTAATTGTAACACCTTCATTGTGTAGTGATAATGTCATAAATCATGAAATAAATGAAATTTTTCTTACAAACTTATTCCATGCTCAATATCATGCCATGTCCATATTATAACAAGTAAATAAAGGTACATTGCAAAATTGGTCACATTGATGGTATTGAACAAAATCTTGAAATGTAAATGCAATACCTTCATTTTATTATGATAATTCCATTGACCATGAGACATAAAAGTAAAGTTTTTCTAATTCAACTAATTTTTAAAAACTTCAATTAAAATTTGATATTAATACACTAATTCTATTTTTTGAATTATAAGCAACATTCATTTATTCAAAGAAAATTTACAGGTATTTTATTTTAATAATAAAATAAAATAAAATAAAATATTATTATATTTTAATACAAAAGGGTATGCACATTAAACTGTAAAAAAATTATTGATCATATATAACAATGTTATAAATTAAATTTCAGTTTACATTGAAATATATTCAATTACATGCATTACTAAAATATAAAATATTAATAACTTATCTTTTGGAATTTTAATTTTTTTTTAAGTCTAAAAAAATTAGAACAAATTGCAATATACATAACAATGGGTTTATATACATTAGTTTTACATTTAATATAATTTTTACTCAAATAGTATCCTATTTCAAATGATTTAATATCAATATATCACATCTATTAAAATGAATATAAATTATAAGATTAAAAAATTATAAATTTTACATAATGTATTACACTATATAAACAAAAATATAATTAAAGACCAATATTGTAGCTAATATTATACATCATAAAAAAAATTACATGAATATTTGTGTTACATATTCATAAAATATTAAATATTAAAAATCTACTATATAATTAGTTTAGGTGAAAAATTGGTTAATATATGTAAAAAATACCATAAAATAAAAATTCAATCATATAGAAGATTAATATATGGGAGAGGTATCAATTTTTATTATTATGTGAACCATTAAATAAAGGTGACATCATGTGTTATAAATTTTTTTTTAACAACCATTAAATTTTCATTAAATAATAAACTTTAAGTTTTTTTTAAAAAAAATGGGTTTGCAACTTTAAGTGGAGAAAAACATAAATATGTATATCAGTAGAGAAATGTCCAAAATGAACTTGTAATTTTTTGATTTAGAGAAAAGCTGAATTTTAACATTAAGTTAAAAATTACTCATCAAATTGTAAACCATAAACCCCTCTACCATCAATGTGACCAAATTTTCATAACCTTTATACTATCTATCTATGAAGCAAGGTAATTTGTTTTGTTTTTTTACTTATGATAACCATTGAACCGAGATGCTTCAGATCATGTTCTTGGTCTCTTTGGAAAGCTCTTGAGGAGGAGGGGTGCATCAGCTTGGTTTCATGTTGTTTGGACTTGCAGTGTAGAAGTTCTTGAATATTTAATGATTTTTTCATTGAAAATTAAATTAAATACTAGCTAAAAATTTCAAAGGAATTAGAATGTGCCTATGGTGTTGTTGGAAAGATCTTGATGAATAGGATTAAATGGAATTTACCCGATAAGATTGGGATTTAAAATGTGGGGGATATTGATTTTTGGTGTTGAAAATTCTAAAAAACCAAGTTTTGGAAGGAAAAATCAATTGAAGACATGGATGAGTTCACATTTGGGCCAACTACATTGGCCACATTAGTACATATTAACAAAAAAATTTGAAAACATGAATCATGATATATTGTGGGGGATTAATTATTCAAAAAAATTCTTATGTTTCATGGTGAATGCAAATTTCCCAATATGATGTAAATATTGCTTTTCCTTCCAAGTTTTCCTAGGGTTATGCAATACCCTTCTAAATTTCAAAAGATATGTTATGGAGCCCAAAGGATTTATGGGATATTTTAAAAGGGGTAGTGCATGTGAATTGAATAATTTTAGGCATGAGCAAAACCTGCCTAATAGCTTGAACCAAAACAATTAACCCATGGTGTTTATAAATTACCCCAATGATGGTATTATTTTTATTTTAAGTTTTGGTATGGCTATGCAATACCCCTCTAAGTTTCAATAGATATGTGATGGAGTTCAAAGGATTTCCAATATATTTTAAGAGAGGTATTGCACATGCATTGAATAATTATGGGCACAAGCAATACCCCTCCAATTGCTTCGACCAAAATAATTCAGTCCATGGTGTTTACAGAATACCTTCATGCGAGGGTATTGCTTTCCTTCTAAGTTTTGGTATGGCTATTCAATGCCCCTCCAAGATTCAATAGATATGTTATGGAGCCCAAAGGATTTTTAATATACCTTAATAGGGGTATTGCACATGCATTGCATAGTAATTTTAGGCCTATACCAAAAAAATTCCACCCATGGTGTTTACAAAATACCCTCATAAGGGTATTGCTTTCCTTTTAGCTTTGAACTTTTAATTTTTGGGGGTAAAAAAAGGTTTTTCTATTTGAGAGCAATATTAAAATCATTTTTTTGATAATTTTATCAAACATACATATAAGAATATGTGAAAATGTATTTGTAATCATTAACACAAGATGGTGTAAATTGAAAGTAAAATGCTTTAAATCAAAATATATCGATGACATGTGTTACAAAAATGTGCCAAAAATGCCCAAGTCCAAAACAACCCCACCTTAAAATGGGGAACATGTCATAATGGTAAATATGTGGTTGCCTCAAAGATAAATTACTATTTTAACATCCTAAAGTCCAAAACATCACCATAATCAAAATGGGGATAAATTATCGATTATCTATGGCATATTGGAAGGGGATGGGATCCCAGTGGCCTTTTTGCGTTGATGCAACCTTTACATCTTGGGTGTGCCGATTCATAAATACCCCATGTTTAGCCAATGTTACGCCCACAACATTCACCACAAACACTTCTTTAATGATGCCTTGAACCTTAAAACAAACAAGACAATACAATAAGTATTGCATGTCAAACCTAAAACCTGAAATTCAAATGAAATGGAGTATGGCATTATTAGAATTTATCAACCATGAATCAATTCTAATTCATGGTACTACGTAAGAAGGCCAATTTCCCTACACTGCATTGTTTTATTAAATGTAGACTTTCAGTTTCACACCACCCAAACACCTTTGAGCACTTTTGCATACCCAATTTGAATCACTCGAATCACAACTACAAGGTTCTCATCACATTCCACCTTGGCCTGCACGTTAAGAGGGATGGACCCTACACCTATGTAGTCATGTTAAGAAGCTAAAGAATGTGGCTAAAGGCTAGCTTAACAAGTTTAAACTTAGGAACCTTAAATATGACTTCTAAAATAACTTGGAACTAAATTTCACTCTAAGTTTGCGAGCCTTTTAGCCTTAGCAATTGCCTTGTGCTCATTGCAACAAAATTGAACTAGAAGGTTATTCAAGACCTGCACATTCATGGTCGTGTGGTCTTGGCGCTTTAGGCCTTCCTCCCAAGTAGATGGGTGTTCGAATTTGCTCAATTCCATAATCACATTGTATCACATTTGCAAATGTTGTATCAAGTTGTACTTGGCAATGTTGGTCACATTGCACCCATGAACCTTATAAACATACTTTGCACCATCCCTTAGCCAATGTACACCCTCTAGGGCAACCAAAGGAAGGGCAACAACATCTAAAACCAAAATAACAAAAACAAAAAACCTAATGTGAAAATTAACATTATGGATGAAAGTTAACCCATACACAATGAGGGTATTGCATAAAGAGATCAAAGATAAAAAAACAAAGATGAGGGCATTGCACAAAAAGAAAAAAGTTTAAAACTCAAGATGAGGGCATTGTAAGAACCCAATGTTCAAAATTGCACAAAATGAAGTTAACCTTTTTTTTAAAAAAATGATTTATAAAGTCTTAAGGTATTGCTTAAAGACTCTAGCCAAAAAAATGCCCCACCCACCTTTTCACGTGGAGAAAGAAGGTGGGCAAAAGGTTTAAGGACCATAATTAATGAGGGTATTGCAATCACAAATTTGACAAAAAAAAACTGAACCCCAGCCATCCTCTCTACTTGAGAGGATGGATGAGAGGATGGGTGGGGGAATAAATTATAATAAGTGAAATTCAATATGTCAACTCCATCAATACATGAAGTTCAACATCCTCATTTGCATTCTCTTGCTCCAACACTAGAACGTGAACTACATTTTCATGTTCCTTTATCATCAAAATAGTTTTCTCCAAATCCACTTCAATTCTATCAACATTTGTCGCAAATGTTTCCCCAACATCTTCACTTGCTTGCACCTACTCCTTAACAATCTGACTTGGAGCCAATGCAACCACATCTTCAACATTCGTTTACACTTGTTGTCCCATCACCCTTGCCTCCAAATCTCTTTCATTCATGACATGTCCCATGCCATTTGCAAATTCAATTGAAGCTTGCTAATTTGTTGCACCATTTTTCATTATCTTTTGAATTTGCATTTAACAAAAATAGAAACAACACAATAAAATTATTATATATATATTTATTTATAAAAAAAAACTAGCACCAACACTAATAGTAATGCAACAACAATGTTAACACTAACAGCTAAACCACACTACAACAATGATGAAGATCATAATTAATTATTGTCATTTTTTCATGCATGCAATACCACACCATAACAACGACAAATAACGCAGTTCCTCGACATCATTTTTTTGCACTTGCACGACCACACCAAAATGACAAGGAATAATTACATTGTTTGTTTTTGTTTTTTTTTTGTTCCTGTAAAACCACACCCCAATAACAATAAACAACTACATTTTTTGGTGCTTGCAAGACCACACCATAACAACAATGAATGACTATGTTACTCATTGTCATTTTTTCACTCCTACAAAACCACACCACAATGACAATGAGCAGTGTAGCGCTCATAGTCTTCTTTTCATGCCTATAAGACCACACCAAAACAATGACGAATTATGTAGTTCATTGTCATTTTTTTCGTTCTTGCAAAACTACACCACAACAACAATGAAAAGTGTAATTGTTCATCGTCATTTTTTCAAGCTTATAAAACAACATAAGAGGATGACAAGTTGGGCTCATTGTCTTCTTCACACTTGCAAAATGATAATAATAAAAAGATGATGATGACAATGTCATTGTTGTCCTTTTTGTAGTAGAAGAGTAGAAGAAGATGATGATGATAGTGCATGTCATCATCATCTTCTTCACAATAGAAGACCATAAGAAGAGGACGACAATAGTGCCATTGTCATCCTCTTCATAGAGAAGAGTAGAAGAAGAAAACGACGACAACATGTGTCATCATCTTCTCCATGACAAAAGACCATAAGAAGACAATGTCATCATCCTCTTTGTAGTAGAAGAGCATAAGAAGAAGATGATGACAACACATGTCATTGTCATCACTAGATGACGACAACACGTGTCATTGTCATCTTTGTGGGTAGGAATAGTATAAGAGAAGAAGAGGCCGAATGTCGTCCTCTTTATAGCAAAAAAAACACATTAAAAAAAAAGGGACGAGAAGAGGCTGAATGTTGTCTTCTTCATAGAAGAAAAACACATTAAAAAAAAAGGAGGAGAAGGGATCTTACCTTCAAGTTCCCACTTTTGCCACCACCTTGAAGCTCCTCTTGCCTTCACACTCTTGAAGCTTTGTCCACATTCCTAGGCTCCAAAGCTTGAACCCTAATCAAAGCTCTGAATTACACAAGCTCTTCCTAGTTCACAAGCTCTAGCAATCGAGGTGGGCACAAAAGGAGGTGGGTGAGGATCGGCAGGATGAGGGAGGTAGGTGGGTTGGTAGGAAGAAGGGCAGTAGGTAGGTTAACGGTAGGTAGGAGCTCCCCAAAATCAAACTTGAGGTCAGGGGTAGGGGAAAAAAAAGTGATAAAAAATTGTCCCCAGAAAGAAAAAAGACTGGGCTAGAGAAAAAATCTAGCTGGAAAAAAAAGGCCCAGAAACAAATAAAATATACTGACCAAGTTGCAAAGTTCAATGGGGGTATTTAATGTTCTCCAATTAGCAGATTGGAAAAGTTGGAAGAGAGGGCAAGGTGACAGCCAAAGTCGGTTAGATAAAAGCAAAAAGATTTATGGTGCTTGCGGATGGGGCAGCCCATGGAAAAAAAAGAAGAAGTTGGAGTGGGTAGAGGGACCCCTCCATCCATCGAGGAGATAATTTCTCCAGCCAGCAATTGGGCAGCAAGCGGAAACTTGAAGGGTGTAAGCCCACCAGCCTCCAGACTCCTACAAATCAGCGACTGGGGGAGTGGGCCATTATTATTCCACTTGGAAGCTGGAGTGGTCCACAAAATTTAAAAAGCCAAAAAATAGTGAGGAGTTTTACAGCTGGGTTGTGTCCAGATCCCCTGATTTGCTTGCTTTAAGGGCATATACACCGGATAGATGTAAACCCCTGGGATTCAGGTAACACTTCAAATAAGAATTCAGCATGTCTTTTGCGGGTATAACGTACAAGAATGAAAAAATACACCTGTCGACAAACTCCACATATATGTGTACGTGTGCTTGCATTAAGCCAACAGCTTTAAAGTTGGAGGGACCCCTGGCCACCTTGCAACCCATTGTCAGTTCAGTTCACCACTCTATGCCATGTGAGGTGTTATTTATTTCCTGGTACAGCCAACTCTTATCTTGTATTGGTCACCAACCAATTATAGAATATACATGGATACATACAAAATAATCAAACCTTGGTGAACATCATCAAAACCTTGCAAAACTTTATTTATAAACACACCACTGATTCCGAAAATGTACAAAGGTATTAGAAAAAAAAAGAGAATTTAAAGGACGTGAAGTTAGCACAAACTAGATGTCAAAATCTCTGCATCCCAACAACCCACCTATCCATGACAATGGGGATGCTGGCCTTTTTGGCAGGGCAAATTGAGTGACCACCTGCAAAATGGAAGCCATAGCCCTATAAGGTGAAGAGTCATATAGTCATGCCAAGTTAGCATCTTGGTGTGGTATCTCCTATTTATACACCATGCTAGTATATTATGAGAACTAAGATTAAGGGAAGGCTACCCCTTGAGGCCCTTTGGGGGCATTGTGATTGTAATCCATCTTGTCCTGCATTTATGGACAGAACTTGCAACTTTAGCCTTGGCCTGCGTACAACCCTACTGAAACTAGGTGAAACAAAGTGTAAATCTGCTGCCAAGGCGCATTACAAGCATAACCCCACCACCCCAACAGGGGCTTTACAGATCATAATGGCCACCATGGCCAGAACCCCCAATGACACAAAAATTATCCCCCTCCCCACATCGCCCCAAATGACATAGGCAAAACAGCAACAAGTTTTTAGAAACTGTTTTTAGCCCCCAACAATCTGCATGCATCTTGGGCATTAAAATTTGTCAACTTTAGGTATCAGCAAGTGTTGGGTGGGTATCATAAATACCCTCGGGTATCACCTCGGCATCCCAGTCTGAACACCCCAGGGTATGACCATGAGTGATACCCTGATTGAAAACCAGACCACCCATTCTCACTTGTGTGAAAGCTGGATGGTGAAAACCAGCTTGGAAAAAAAAATTGAGAACTGGGTAAGGTCTGACCCTTTACCTGGGTCAGGGTCTCGAGGGGCATCCAATGTAGATTTAGGGTTAGGTTGGAGGCACCGCATTCCAACAGCTACCTCCTGTAAACCGTAATATTTTTTACAAAAGGGACGTTTCTCCCCTTCTTGTTCCTCTTGGATGTTTTCCTCATTGAGTCTTGAGTTTTGTGAGTTGAAGGATGTTTTTGTTTGAGTTTTTTTTTTGAGTTTTGTTAGAGCTTTTTCTTTCCCATTATTGTATAGTTTCTTTACACCTTGGACCTTGTTGCTATTTTTGCACTTGTTGCATTCATCCGTGCTACCCTTGTGCCTTTGCGCCTTGCTGCCTTTATCCCTTGTTATTGCATTTGCATGTGTTGCCCTCATGCCTTTGCACCTTGCTACTATTTTCATGCCTTGCTACATTTAAAGTACCTATTGCCCACCCCCCCACCCCCCCACCCCCCTCTATTGTTTTGTTGCCTTGTTATTGCATTTGTGTCTTCTACCTTATGCCTTGTGTGTCAGTAGGTACTACTTGTGTAATTTCTTGTGCAGGTAGAGGAGTGAAGAGCATGGAGCAACAATCATCCTCTATTCAGGTGAAGGTAAGTTTTTTTTTCATTTATTTTTCATTTGTTTTGTTTTTTCCATGTTCCATTATGTTTTTTTTTGGTAGGTAGAATTTGGTTTGTTTTAGATTTATTCTATTTTTAGATTTTAATTTGATTTTTGTAATGCATTTATTTTGAGAATGGAATCTTTTGTTTTGTTTGATTATGTGTAGGATTAAAATTCAAACCATTTTTTAAAAACAATAACCCTTAAACCTTTTTGTATCATGATGAAATAGAAAAGTGAATGATTTTTTAATTATTTCTCTACACCTTAACCCCATTGTTTGTAAAAAAAATTTCTTTCTTTCTCTTTTGTCCTTTGTTAGTAAGTATTATTTAATTTGCTCATTGTAAATAAGGTTTATAAGTTGGGGATCTTTTGCATTATCTCTAGACATACTCTTGTGAAAATTGTTAATGGAACAATCCTTTACAAATGAGAATATGATAAATGGGAACAATGAGACAATTGAAATCTTTATGAATGATGTAATTATGGAAGACAATTTTGAAGAAAATGCAAGTGTGTAGACAGAAACAAGTAGGAATCTAGAAAATGCCTTTGAAGAATTAATGAAGATAAATCTTTAAAAACTACATGCTCAAAGAAAATGTTGGAAACCCAATGGAAGAACATCTTTATGTTGGAGTTTCTATTGTATTAATGATAATGCAAAAGTGGATCTAGAAAACATACAAATGATGCATTGAATTTTTTGTTGTCAAACCCCCATATGTGGAATAAATCCAAGAACCCAAACAAGGAAATGATTGATTTCTTATTACAAGACTTATGGAATACCTTTTTTTTTAAATGTGTGGATGCAAATCACACATTTATCGCAAAAAATTTCAAAGAAAAAATGAATGGTTTGATGAAAAAAAGAGAAGAAAGACAATTGACGCACTCCCAAGTTCCTTGTTGGACCTAAGTTGAATCCAAGTAAGTCAAACAACGAAATTGTTTGGAACTCGAGGCACGCTCTTAGCTCTCAGCACTAAAAGGGGTAGAGGGGCATGCTAAAGCTCTGGGATGGGGCTAGGAAGAGGGACAAGCTTTAGTTACTTACTCAAACCTGCATCAAACCAACCAACAAGTTAGTTAGTTCACATTTTGGGGCACCCTTGGTGCTAGGACAATCCACATGCAACCTTGGACTCACAAGACTCACCACGGCTTAGACTCGGGGGAAGCCATCACCTTCCCCCATATAGTAATCTCTGCATCTTTCTACAACACCTACATTCGAATGGCTTTTTGTCCCATGACTCCCAAGGAGGAGTCCCGAAACTATTTTGGTTTGGACTCTCGAGACTTTGCAAGTTCATAACTTTTTGTTCAAACCTCCGATTAGGATGAGTTTTGAAGCAAACTTGTAGCTCTCCTAGAGATCTTTCCAATGGTGTGTCGCACTTCACCTGCACACACCGAGGTCGGGTCGATTCCCGACTTTTAGTGGTCGGGAGTCAAACCACCAATTTGACTCTCGACTCTTCTTTTTGCCATAACTTGTACTGCATATGTCTAAATGCGAGGCCATTTTCGACATGTACACTTCAATAGCTTTCCAATGATATAAAGAATGTCTCAAGACGAGATGTTTTGACCCCTGCAATTGAACTCTAAAGTTTTGGGAGTCTTGGAAGACTCCGAAGTCCCCATTTCGAGAGTGTGAGTGTCATCCTCACACTCTTCCAAAGTGGGGTTGCGACAACAACCATAAGAGAAAAAAAAAAATACTAATGGGTCAAATCTCTAATCTTTTTTTAATGAAAGATTCCTTCAAAAGGGAAAATGTGCCACAAAAAGAACTCCTAAAGGACCTTAGTTTAATGTTGATAACAATTTATACTAATTCAGTTTATGGAAAATGTTTGGTTAAAACATTTACCTATGTATTTATGTCCAAAATTAAACCTCCTTTCCAAAAGATCATTTTCACAAAAGATATTACAAAGGTTAGTGTAGAAAGCAAGTTCTTTTTCACTACTTTGGCGGAATGCCATTCTACAATAGTGAGCTTTGACTTGTGGATGTCCAAAGGAGCTTATGATGTATTTGAATTAGTTATTAAATTTAAAACAATGATTGGTAATCAAAACATGTGATTATTGGCTTGTTTGAAGCAATAGAAACCAGAGGTCAAGCCTTGGTTAGAAATTTAACAAAATTATTAAACAAGTATGGTTTATAGAAAAAAATAATTGCTTATGTTAAAGATGGTTGTTGTATTGAAATATGTTGTTAATTATGAATCTCTTGGCTTAGAAAAGACTTTTCAAGGTACTCAATTTGGGCATGTTTTTTCAAAGGCATGTCAATATGGAACAACAGAAGGTCTACAAAAATTTGAAATATGAAGTGCATCATTTGGCCTAAAAAGTTTGGAAAAGGTAAATAAGAATGGAACAAGGCTTGTGTGTAAATTAGATTTCAACCTAAAAAATTGAATATTCTAGTGAAAACCAAATAGACTT
>Ga0116228_10005746_pt1 | contig 11069 bp, 8 predicted proteins | sample S1TSphfallax_2_FD_89694 | JGI IMG/M metagenome (GOLD analysis project Ga0116228, IMG submission 89694) | Host-associated microbial communities from peat moss isolated from Minnesota, USA - S1T2_Fc - Sphagnum fallax MG | ecosystem: Host-associated > Plants > Peat moss > Unclassified | place: USA... | reverse complement strand
GCCCCTTCCCTCTGGCTAGTCATGACAACCATGGATCTCTCTTCCCTTTTGTTGTTGCATGCGACATGCTTCCTCCATCCACTCTTTGCATTAGTTGGCATGCCAATGCTCCTGCTCCCACTACACAACTTATGTCATGTTTCTTTACATGCACTCGCCACAACTCATCATAACTACATAAATCATAGCCCATGAGATTTTTGTAATTGAATGTTGTCTTTGTTTTCTACAAGTTTCTAATTAGGTCACAACTTAAAATATCATCCAACCAATTAAATCTCTATGGCATTGACAAGGAAATTATCAAAAATACAAACAAATTCAGTGGACAAGATTAGTAATACTATTATGTTTTGATGTTTAATGTAATTTCAAAAATCACCAAACAATATATCAATTGTTGTTTAAAATAAACATTAATTAATGTACATTTTTAAAAAATGGAAAGTTCTCAATACTAGCATGAATTATTAATAATCACCTATGGCTATTAGGTTTTTTATTTGTAACAATTTTTTGCATTGTGACCCAAAAAATGAAATGTTTTCTTTTATGGTGTAAATTCAAGAAAAATTGCTAAAAACGAAAAAAAAAAAGGCCAAACTTTTGAAGAAAACGGTTTTAAAAATTCATGATCCCTATGTACATATCAAATTGAAATTCTTAAAAAATAAACATTAATTGCCAGAGATCATTTATGTAAGAATTTGATATTAGTGAAAACACTTATGACCAATGTGAAAAACATGATTATCTTCTCATAAACATAAAACAAATTGAATATGGTGCCTTTCATCAAGGATCAAACTATCAAAGTATTTTATTCAACTTGCAAACAAAAGTAGCAATTGCATTATTTGTAAAATTTACAAGATCTTGTTGGTTGGGATCAAATTGAAATTATAACAAAGTCTCATTTGCCAATACTTGTTGAATCATCGTTTTTTATTGTTTTGACATTCAAAATTCATGAATGAATATAAGAAAGGAGATATAATAATGGATTAAATATTGGAACCAAAAATGCATAGACTTGACCTAGCATGAAAAGTGAAACATTTTTTTTTTTAAATTATTAAAAACCAAAAAAACTACAACATTTTTATTACTTCAACAAATCACATCCCAAAAAGTAAGAATTACTAAATAAAAATAATAATGTAGAAAAGTTAAACACAATTAAAATCTTTGATAAAGACAACAAACTTACAATGGTGCAACCATGATTGATCTTAAGAAATTCTGTCTAAATTAGCATTAAATGTTATGTTAGATATGGGAGGCATTTCACTTCCTAACAACATGAATTAACATTAAAACTTGTTACAATTAAAAAAAGTGATCAAGCTAGAATAATTGTAGATAGTTATAGTTCTCACTTATTTATCACGTAGATCAAATTAAAAATATAGAATTATGCTGAACTTGAGCTTCTAATAAACAAAAAAAACCATCATTTAAACTCAATAATCCTTATAATTTCCTCAATGCCTTCCTTTGTTGTTTCACATCCATACATGCATAATAAAACTTGGCATTTTCACATCATAATTTGTATACATACTTATTTCATTTCTAATATTGAATATTTTTTCTTCTCTCGAGACCAGCTAGCTTTCATTAAGCAACAATAAAAGAATAAAGGTTCCAAACATGTGTGATAATAGGAACCGAGGTTGCAACGGTGCTGCTTGTTCCTGCCTGACTCTGCAAGGGGTAAGGTACTTAGTATGCAGTAAGGTGGGTAGCCCAGGGTCAGACTGGATCTTCTTCCTCGCAGACTCATGTTTGATGGTCAAGGTCGGGTCAGACTGAACGATCGTCAACTACATTCCGAGAAAATTTTCGATTGAAGTCGGCAGAGATCGAGGATGAGTGTTCACGACCTTCAGAGATTTTTTTAGTAGAGCTCGACCTGAAGAGAGAGTTTTTGTCGATGAATTGCCTAGTAGGCAAAGATCTCAGTCGATGACCAGCTTTGGAGAATTTTTATCTTTTTTCTTTTGTCAATTGCAGTAGCCTGAAGAATTCGAGGTCGACCTCACGACCTTGCAGTACGATCTTATGTCAGCAACGGGTAATTAGCAGCTAGTCGCCATTCAGTTTTGGGTCTGGTTGCTGCAAGTGGAGCGTCTACTGCACAAATGTGTGTTGTAACTTGTACAAACCCTGATCAGCTGACGAGGAAAGGAATTAGGAAAGGAACGAACACGTGCTATGCAATCGTCGTACGTGACGGACCATATCATGGTCTTCTGTTGATGGTCTAGTTCTAGGTAAATGCAAATGGCAGTATATATGAGTAGCAGACTGCACGAGTCTTGCATCTGCGCAGACTCGCGGGTTATCCAAGACAGGATCGAGACTCAAGAGTTCTAACTGGAAATGAGGAGTTGATCTGTAGAGAGATTAGATTTGATTTGACTCATCTTGAAGCTCACTAGTCCATCAACCAGCTGTTCTCGGAGATTGATTTCTGAGTTGATACAGGAGCGGAGCTCGTGAGCTTGAGGATTCATACAAAATGGACAGTAGTACTGTTGCGGATCGAAGCAGATCATCACTTACGGCATGGTGGTGTGATCGGGAGTACCTGCTCGTCGCGGGTCTTGTGGGCATTTTTACTCTAGTAGTGTTTGTGAAGCTGTTTTCTGCCGTAGCTGGGAAAGGTGGACAACGTAAGCTCAAGCTTCCGCCTGGTCCCAAACCTTTGCCCATCATCGGCAACATGCATCAATTCGGCGACAAGCCACATGTCAGCCTGTCGCACATGGCTCAGAAATATGGTCCCATTATGTACCTCAAATTGGGTACCCAAGGTGTCGTCGTTGCCTCCACAGCCGAAGCTGCTCAAGAGTTCGTCAAGGTGCAAGACAAAATCTGGGCTGGACGACCGGCGCCGCCAGGTTCTGACATCTTCTCCGAGAACGTCGCCAACATCGTGTGGGCTCCGTACGGTCCTTACTGGCGCCATTTGCGCAAGATTTGCACCATCGAGTTTTTCACCGCCAAACGCTTGGAGTCGTTCCGTCCTCCCCGAACGGAGGAGTTCAACCGAATGGTGAAATCCATTATGGATGATGTCGACGAAGGCAAGCCGGTCGTGGATCTAGCAGTGAAGATTAATCATTTCGCTTTCAACAATGTCACTCGCATGTTGTTCAACAAAAGGTACGAAGTTCCAACACAATATATATTGAGCTGTTTTCTAGGACGTTCTTCTTGTTCCTGATCGATCATCGAAGTACACTGGGGTGCTGTGAAGAAATTGGTGGCATACTAGATCGTAATCGAACCCGCTCTCTCTGCCATCATCAAGCTCTGAAGTTTCTCACTTTGCATTTCTGAGTTTGGGATTTGCGGTCAGATTTTGTCGAGAAAGAGATATTAGCTGCTGGGGGATGATCATATGTGAGTGAATTTTTCCTGCAGGTTCTTTGGGGTCAACACATCAGCGCAACAGGAGGCTTTCAAGTTCAAGGAGTTGATCTTCAAATTTCTCTCAGTGGCAGGAACGATAAAAATCGGCGATTATATTCCATGGCTGAAGTGGGTGACCACCGTAACAGGTTCCAAAAGGAACATGAAGAAGGTGAAGGCAGATGTTGACGACATGCTTCAGGAGTTTCTGGACTTCAAGAAGAATGGAAAGAGCATGAATGCTGCGCCTCAAGCTGCTGCCGATAGCAAGTCTCCTGAGCAGCATCGCGACGACTTTGTAGATATTTTGTTGCGACAACCTACAGAAGATGGAACCGGTCGTCTGTCTGACACTACAATCAAAGCTTTGATCCAGGTGCAACATACACATCCTCATTTCAAACATGCAGCTCCAGGATCTCCAGAGCTTCCCACAGCTTGCTGGCAGTAGAGTCAATTTTTTTGCAATTCTAGGACCTTAATAAGATCTGCTCCCAGAGCTATACTATCACCTGAAAGTACTCGTGGCGATGAAACCATTGAAGTCTTATAATAATGCTCCTCCGTCTACTAAGTTTGTTGTTTGTCTGTTTTTTTTTGCTAAAAATGCGATTCTAGGACATGCTTGTTGCCGGAACAGAGACGTCATCAAACACAGTGGAATGGGCAATAGCAGAGATGATCCATCACCCGGAGTATGCAGAAAAGCTACATGCGGAACTAGACAGAGTAGTGGGAAGGGAGAGAGTTGTAAACGAGACGGACATACCCAATCTGCCATACTTGAATGCGGTGGTGAAGGAGACGCTGCGCTTGTACCCACCAGCCCCTCTCAATATTCCGCACAAATCGCTGCAGGACACAACCGTGGCAGGATTCGATCTACCGGTCAACACGCAACTGATAATCAACATCTACGCCATCCAGCGAGACCCTAACTGGTGGGAGAAACCTCTGGAATACGATCCCGAGAGGTTCATCAAGGACCCCGAGATCACTGTCACTGGAACCCATTTCCAATTGATTCCTTTCGGTGCCGGCAGGCGGCAATGCGCCGGCATGCCGCTGGGCATTCTGTTCGTGCAAATCGGTTTGGCTCGGCTTATGCAGAGCTTTGAATTCGCGTTGCCTCCTGGTCAAGACCCTGCTACCCTTGACATGTCCGAAAACTTTGGTCTTACTATGCCTAGGAAAACTCCATTGCAAGCTCTTTGTAAGCCTCGGTTGCCCAAACATCTCTATTGAAGAAAATTTGTTAGCTAGTGATCCAAGTATCTCTAGTGAGGTAGCTGGTCCAAATTACGAAACTTCAAAGCTTTTTCTAAGATACTTTCATTTTGAATCCAAACATGCTTTGATCCTACTTGAAACTAGAGAGATAAAGATCTTCTTCCGTGTGAAGGTGGCTATGAACTAGTAGGTATGCTCATAATATTGTAGTCAATGTGCAAGTGTTGATGGGCAACATTAAATTTCTAGCCGAGAGATATCAGGAAGAGAAATTTTGTGAGACATTGTAAGCACAATAAGAACATCAATACATGGTGGCTTTTGAAATTCCCATGCCAGCATTTGCTTTCTCTGACCAATAGTGTAACATGTATTGGCATCAAATTTGCTGCATATGGAAAGAGGGTAGGAGGTCAGATGTTAATATGAGTTGTTAGACAGAACTGTTTTGTGCATCTCTGCAAGTTGCATTACCTACAACACTTGGGTTGTATGTTCCCTAGAACAAAGGTAGATGGTCAATTGTTGCGTATGAAAGAGATTCATAGATCAGAGAGAAGGTTGGGTGAAGAAGTAGAATCACCTCCATTTTTTGTGACAATTGCTCCGAGATGTCAAATGCACAAGTCCATGGAATGGTGATCAGGAAGTTCTGAAGACATTTTCCTTTATAGTATATAATCTGTCGCAACTGCAGGATTCCATTCAACAAGCGACCGGGTCTTTTAACTCCTGATCTTGGCACTGAGAAAAAGTTGTTGTCTTGTATTAGAGTTCTTACACATTTTTAGTCATCACCTTTCGCTTATCAGAGAGATTTGTTGGCGGAAAATTAACTGATTTCTTAGTTTAATTTGTCAAACTTGGAGAGTGTGTGTGTTCCGTGAAACATAAATGAGATTTAAACTTAAATGTGGGCTTGGAGCATGAATATCCCCATGGCCACTGGTTCCTCCTTTCTTTTGACCACCCCCAAAGTCTGGGTCAATCCTAAACCTTCCAATGTGCAACATTCTGTAAGATGAAGTTATGATGTGTTGCCAAAGCAGACTAAACAAGACCCTGGGCCGGTCCATCCAAAGAACAGTCTACAGCAAGTGCAGGACAAGATGCTTCAGCTGGGTTCTATGGGAAAACTTTCGACATGAGCAAACAAGTTGAACAAAAGGCTACAAAGGGTCTCACATTCATGAGTGTATCGGAAGGCTCAAGTGATGGGCATACACTGCTGGGACTGAATCTCCCCATTTATATGAACTGTCCTTATTGTCGGGATTCGGACAGTAAGCAGGATGGGGTAGTTTTTGCAGGTTGCGTTTCACAGCTTCAATGGATATTTTTGGTATGTAAAACTGCATTGCTCATCCTCTGCAGCCTGTGTTTGTAGAGATAGTCATGTGAAATCAGGTTGACTTAAATCAGAAGTATGGAGAAGTTCTCACTTTTGATGAAGATATTTCATCAGATCAGCTAAACTGTGTTCACTGTGTTCACTGTGTTCTTGTTCAGGTCACACCACCATTTCCCTTGGTCCTTGCATCTCGTGCTGTGGTAGAGTTTCAGGTTTGCCAACATTTGTACCTGCTCCATCTCTGTATCCCTCACCAACTTTATGATCTAAATGCCTGTGTCAATGATGGTTGGATGCAAATTTTTTAGGGTTTTAATGTTGTTAGGAAGTTCTGTTATACTGTGGGTGAATCTCATATTCCGAGTGCATCAAAGCAGGCAAAGGCTGGTATGGAGTTCCAGAGTGGTTCTGAAGTGGTACTACCACCGGACAGCTTCCTTAGTCTGCGACTGCCATTTGTTTATTACATGGAAGGGCAAAATGGTGTTCGAACACCTCTTTTCTGCAACAAGGAGAACCCAGAACGCACTGCTTGGCTTCACAAGTGCAGCGCGATATATGTGATCTCAGGAGGGGGTAATGCACTGGTGCGAGCTGGCTAAGTGAGACAACATAGAAACAGCAGCACTGAACCATTCTGGCAACAATGAGGCCATCTGTGAAACTTGATGCAGGAATCAACCTCTCTATCAGATCTTGCAGTGCATTAGAAGACTGGTATGATTGGCATGGTGGGCATAATGTTTTTTAGTGCAAGATCTTTCAGGAGGAAGTGAAATGCATCATCAGTGTGGATAAATAAGCATTACAAGTGGATAAATTTGGAGTCTGGAACAGAAATATCTATGGAGCCCACATTGCGGTATGTCCAAATGTGCCTGCCTTGATGAAAAGAACATGCAGGTTTCAGGAACAGAGATCTGGAAAACACTGCTTGTTGAACACCACTCCATTTTGCAAGTGAAGTCTAATGATCTCTTTTGTGCTTGGAAATGTGCTGCAGTTATCCAGGGCTGTAAGACAAGCAAATTCATTAGATGCAACCCTCAAATGGATTGAATTGCAGGGCGGGTGTGGCTGAATCCTCTCTGCAACAAGCTTCAGCTACAATGAAGTTGTTTGGGAAACAGTATGTCCCTAGTATCCTCTGCAAACAAGGACCATGTAGTGCACTGTAAGATTTCAAAAGATTACATTGATGTGACATTATACTTTTGGGGAGAGGATTGGAGTGAGCTGTGAGTTAAAAAGGAATTAGGAGAAGAGACTAATGCAAGTTTGCCTACAATGGAAAAGTTGCTAGACATCCACTGTCGGTTTATGCACAGTGCAGTGACAGACATCTGGGTTTCCTCCCTCACATCATGACTAATCAATCTTTTATGAGAGTTTTTGGTGCTCCAGAAAACTATTTATAGGGCAACCAAATCTTTTCTATATGTAGTCAGTCAGTACTTATCCTATGTCTTTAAGTTTATGAGATCTGAATAGGTGAACTGTCTATTATGAGTATGAGGAAATTGTGAGATTGATGGTGCTTTTTGGTCCATGTTGGAATTGAAAGTGTAACCTGCAAAGTTAGGATTCATAGCCTAAGCAAGTACTGGTCAAAATCAGGGCATTCCTACTCCTCAGTTAAGGGTTGTGGCAAGGTTGCTGCCCGACTAGTTGGAAGCTATTCAGATGTGGAAGGTCAATTTGCAGATTGACATTTGCCTGATATTGTGACAATATCCTCAGATCAATGTTTAATGGACTTGCATCAGAGGTGGAAAGGTGACATCGAATTGGGTTTTGGCTTGGAGATGAGAAGGTTGGAAGTTGTGCTGTAAAACCCTGCATTGCATTCAATTTCACTGCATGTGATTTCTGAATCACATCTTATTACTAATGGCTTTGTTCTTACACTCTTCTGCCTTCTAATTTTGAGGTATTCCAGGGTGGCACTTTCAACCTATATTGAAACCAGAAAGTGATCAATATTAAGCAAGTTGAAGCTCTCAAAATTAGGCTACACACATAGTGATGTCATTAGTGCAGCTTCTCCAGGATTCATGCATCTCTTCTGATATGTTGCTATGGTGATTTGGACTGGCATTGAGTTTATTTCTGTAGAGAATGTTATGCAGAATTTGAGCTTACTTGAGACTTTACTTTATTGTGCTGCAGATGGAAGTGATACTAAAACAGATGATGACACTGAATGGACAAAGTGGTGATGCTGAGAATGATGAAGAAGCATTTTTTGACACAAAAGATGCACTTAAAGTTTTGGATCCATCCAGAAACAGACGTCAGTCAGTGAAGTCAATATGGAGTTAGTTGGATTGAATTATCCAGAAGTCCATCGGAAGAAGTCTTTGCCACAACCCAAGGAGAAGGAGAACAGTGTGAGTTTGTGGTCAATGATCAAGGACAATATTGGCAAGGATCTCAGCAAGATCTGCCTGCCTGTGTACTTCAATGAGCCAATTTCATCCTTGCAGAGGTGTCCTGAGGATGTTGATTATTCCTACCTCTTTCATCATGCATATGAGTATGGAACAAGGGTAATGCATACTTCAACCCCATTGAAAAGTTCACTATTCAGTAATTGTTGCATTCTTCCAAAAAACATGTTGGAAAGTGGAATGAGGAAAGCCTGCCAAGGAGTGGGTTGCACTGTCCACTGTCCACTCTGCCCATGCAGATATTTTGTGCAAATTTGCAAGGATTTTCATGTGGGCCCCATTCTATCCTATAAAACAGAGTTGGCCATGTTGGTAGTTAGCCAATGCATGCAAATAGCTGTGCCGTGAGGTAATTGACTCACACTAATTTGATACCACATAGCAATGTTAGTTAGGTTTTTAACTTAATAGCAAAATGATTAGATTGAACTAACTTCACTAATTTAACAGTAAACATGAGACTGAATCTATGTAATTTTTATTGACTATTATTGTCAAATCATGACCCTGGAAGTTTGTGTTGTGACCTGTTAAAAAACTATCCCCAAAAAAATTTCATTTTTTCTAACCAATATCCAAATAAAGTATTCAAAATTAAAATGAATTATTTTTACAAGAATCAAGGAAGTTCTCACATTTTGTTAAAGGGTTTAGGAAGTTTGTGAAGAAATAGAACTAGTACTTTCAGCTTTTAACTTGGCACAATGTCATGTTGACATTGATGATTCTTTGTGATCCAATACTACTATTTCATAAACCTTATGAAACAATTCATAAAGATATTTAAGCTTGACAATTGATTGTTCAATCAACTAAATAGTAAACCATATTTAAGTTTTGAATAAAAAATGAAAACAAGAAAGACATATGAATCAAAGTGTATTTATCATCTTAAAACAAAGGTTAACAAACCTATCTTCCAAGGGAATGACCAATAATTAAACAAGTTTCCCATATGCACTGATAATAAACAAAGGATATAAGATTTTTTAAACAAACGACAAAAAATATTAAAGTTCATGAATTAAAAGTTCATGATCTATAAATTGATTCAACCTATTAATAAATAATACCTAAAATGTTTAATACAGTGGTTGTATTTTTCTTTTCTTTTTTTAGTATTGTGAATTAATTCATATTTTATATTAATTATGTATTGATTAATAAAATAAACATAACCTTATTTTTAAATATATTATATTAGATTTAGATTTAGAGAAATTAACATTATTTGTCAATTTTTTCCATTCAATGATATACTTTAAATATTTTATTATAGTTCAAGGAAATATTTGCATTAAATTGAAATGGTCATCTACTTTTCTTCTATTGCCATTGTAAATATGTGCATAACTAACTTACCCCAAAAAAAACTTTCAACCCAAACAAATCTTCAATCAAATTTAAAACATTAGTAAGGCCATACTTGAAATGACAAGTTTACATTCTAAATTTATTTGCACTAGGAATTTCAAATGGCTATGAGCAATGAAAAGTTAGTTTTTTTTTATTTTTTCTTTTCTTTTGTTGGATAAAGGTTTTAAATAGCTTTTAAATGGTTTATTGATTGAAAATTTTCACATAGAGTTGGGTGAAATTTTGATAATATAAATGTAAGATTTGGGCCTTCAATTAGTGAACATAATTCCCACATTTAGATTTGCACCAATGAGATGATACGAACCTTAAATGAGTATAAAGAAACTATTAATTTTACAAACTCATTTATGAGTTACAAGATAAACCTATCTTCCTTTCAAGATTCCAACCTATTGTCAAAATTTCTCACATTCACATTATAAGGTTTTATGATTCTTACTTGGAAAATCATATTTGGATTTGAAATATTTTGAATGAATACTTTATTTGGTCATTTTAAGTTTCTAATAAGGATCATGTCATAATATATTTGATGGATTAATGAATTTTTGAATCCAACCTTGAACAATTGCCCACTTTCATACAAGTTCAATTTAGCTTTGATATATCACCATTTGTTTGAATTTGATAAAAAGTTTCATCTAGACATTTGAAATTCTAGAAATATGATGTGTTAATAATTATGAAATGTTTTTATATGTCATTTTTTAGCAATACATAAAAACTTGATAAAATAATTTAAATGTATGTAGGAGCCAAAACTTATGTGTGAATTTCCAAATTTAGAAAACTTATCTACACAAATTTTCTTTTCTTGTTCTCACATAAATTCGTTGTGGTCAATTTATGCCAAATAAAGACTTCTATGAATTTAAGTTTCACACTTGGCTCTCACCTTGCTTTAAGCCTTCATTCTTGATCCTTATCATGTACAGATTCAATTCAATTAACTTATATTTTTCATTTTTATTTAATTTCAACTTCACATTATTTCACAAGTAATATTTTCGTTGTATAGTTTGCATATTTACATGAATATTTTCATTGCAACATTTGCATTTTTAAGTGAGTGTTTTTATTATATATGTAACATTTTTAAATGATAATTTTCCTTCTATAATTTGCAATTTTAGGTGAATACTTTCTTTGTTATATTTTTAAAGTTGTATTCTCATTACTTAGTCTACATTTTTAAGTGACAATCTCCATGCATAGTTTGCATTCATACTTGAATATTT
>Ga0116228_10005744_pt1 | contig 11070 bp, 8 predicted proteins | sample S1TSphfallax_2_FD_89694 | JGI IMG/M metagenome (GOLD analysis project Ga0116228, IMG submission 89694) | Host-associated microbial communities from peat moss isolated from Minnesota, USA - S1T2_Fc - Sphagnum fallax MG | ecosystem: Host-associated > Plants > Peat moss > Unclassified | place: USA... | reverse complement strand
GCCCGTGTCCTGTTTTTCGCTTTTTTGCTTTTTCCTTATTCCAACTCCTTCTTTTGTTTTGCGATTTGTTTTTTTTTTTTTTTTTTTCCCCTTTTTTTTTTCCCCCTCTTTATTCTTTTTTTTTTTTTTGAACCCCCCCCCCTTTCCCCCCCCCAAATGCAAAAAAAAAAAAAAAAAAAACTTGAATAGTCTTCTTTTGGTTTCTTAGTCGGTTGTTGTGTTTGCTTGGACCACCATGGCTAATAACTTAGAACTGCTTTTTTTTTAATTTGTTGTTTTTTGTTTTTTTCTTCGGCACCCCTCTCTCCCGGTGGCTCTTCCTTTATCTTTCGCCTTGATGGCTTGGTGGGTCAACAACGCGGCATGCCTTATGTGTGTCTCATTGCCTAGTAATGTGATAGTCGTCGTCGTCTCCCCATCTGCCTAGCAGGCAGGCTTTTTTTTTTTCCTTTCTTCCTTGCCTATCTACGTACTCGTAGTATTTATTATTAGGTTTTGTGATTTAGTTGCAATCAGCAAAAGCTATGTTCGGCAAGTGCTACCTAGTAACAATGCACCACCGTATAAGAAAGAAAAATGTCACGGTGCTTGTGGGGGTGGTTTCTTATTTTATTTTATTTTATTTTATTTTATTTATTGCGGGGGTGCAAATAGGGGAAAAATTCCCACTAGAGAGACACGGAAAAGGATGTTAAGCCCTTCAAGAAATTCATAAGTTTGCATAATGATAATTAAGCAAGAGACATTTCATTATCAAGTTAAGTTAGCCACCAAAAAATAAAACATTATTAGTGCTAATGATGTGATGAACAATGATGGATTGAATGAAGTTGAAGATGGATGAATGAATGAATTGGATACATTTATTTATTTATTTATTTATTTATTGTTTCATGTTGTCAACCTTTTGGGAAGGAAGTAGGCAACCATGTTTCATGGGTGACGGCTTCTCTAACTTATGTGGGAAAAAGTCGTGTGTGAGCGATCTCTCCTCAGCTTTGTTATTATTGTCACCAAAGATGAATTTTTTTGTCGTTGAAACAAGTGATGAATGGATTTGACTCATAAATTTTCAAGATTTTTTCTTTTTTTAAAAATAGTTTTCAAAATATTTTGTTTTAATCTGGCTAAAAGATCTTGATCAACCCATTTTCATTTTGTAGCCACCCTAGAATGAATGACTAAATGGTTTCAAAAATTACAATTGTTTGTTTGCACTACATTGGGATCCAACTAGAATAATTCTTCTATTAAATTAGGTCCTTTTGCGACCAAATGAGCATAATTAACAAAAACTCAGAGTTGTGCCTCACCATATTTTGGAACATAACTAGATGAAATAATCACTCATAATTTTCATAATTTCTTGAGTAATTAATTATATGTGCTACATCAAAGATAAAATTTAAAAAGTATGCATAACATTAACAAAAAAATGAATAGGTACATTTGTACAATGTTGGTTTGGTGTTTGATCCCACCTTATTGTTGATAATGGTTCCAAGATAGAGTTTGAATTTGTAACAACATTGACTCACAAGATCACAATATTAGTTTGAAGTTAGACACATCCCAATGGTACCTACTATTAAGCACATCCTCAATTGATATTATGATGGTGATTAACCAAGAAACAACCAAAAATTGCAATTAGGTTCTAGCCCATTTCCAAAAAAAAGGCAATTATTGCAGTTAGTTTTAAGAAGGGTGATTATATTCACACCACCTTCAGGTAACATAAAAGTTCTTAGATTTTTCAAATGTATGTAGTTATGTACATATGATGACCCCCCCCCCCTTTATATATATATATATATATATGTCCCAACAAATCAGTGTTTTTTGGGTGCAAATTTTTTACTTGAAAAAATACAATTTCAACACAAAAGGAAGGAATTTTTGGGAAAAAAATGACCCTAATTTGCCAGATTTTGAAAAAAACTGAATAAAATCAACTGATTTCTACAACAGGTTCCAGCAGGCAGGTAGCCAAAATATAGAAGGATTCTTTTTTTTTAAAAACTTTCGTATATAGTCTATAGCCAAAATTGGCTAAATCTTCTTGTGGATGATGATCATCAGTTTGGATACATCCCAAAATTCACCCCAAAAAAAGCCATGTGCAACAAATATTGCTCCAAAATGGAAGTTACTATATTAAACTCACATACCCAAAACCAAAAAAATGACAGAAGAAGTCATCATGGATATGGGCCTCCATGCTCACATATGATAAGACAGCAATGGCAACTTATCCACGTTGTGTTCACAAAATCATCATGCCACAAAAAGACTCTCAACCAAACTGCCAAAATCTTCTCACAAGATGTTGAAAACACACTATGTACTACTACTACTACTAAGCTAGTACCTACATAGGTATGTTCTTTTATGTCATTTTCTATTTATATTCTTCCATATAGGTTAGGTCCTACCACAACCCTAAAATAAATAAGCAAGGGGTGTGTCACACTGTGGCCTTGTCATTTACATTAAAAAGTATCTTAAGGCAAAACAAGAAATATGGAAACTCAAATATTTCACCATTCAAAAACATAATCTTCAAAAAATCCTCTGAAAGAAACCAGCATCCTTCAAGATATTATAACTCTGCAACTAATCTCAAGTTTCAACACAACTCAAAATATCATCTTTCAAAAATCCTCATATAAAAATAGACCTATTACTTAGGGGCCAAAATCCCTTAAGCTACTATACTCTATAATGAATCTTAACACTATATCCTTTGCTTGGTAGGCAAGGCCAATAAAACAAGCAAGCAAATGACTCCTCTCTCTCTCTCTCTCTCTCTTTCTCTCTCTCTTTGATGTGGCATGGTGGGGTGGGTGTTGTTCACTCTGACAGGTTTTGGTGAGGTGCCTGAGCCACTTTGTACCTCATCCCTTGTTTTCTGGAACACCCACCTTCTCAAACCCCACTTCCACTCTGACTCATGGACCCACTCAAGTCTATGTAAGTCCCCTCTCTCCCTACCTCCCTCTCCTCCTCCTCCTCCTGCTCCTCCTCCTCCTTTGTTCTTCCTCCTCTTGGGATGCGTTCTCCCTCCAGACTTCACGCAATAAAGCCTTCATTCACTCCCAAAAGAATTGGTTTTTTAATCCTCCCCTTCTCTCCACAAAATCCAATAGTCTCCCACTCTTTCATCAGCTGATGTAACCCTTGATATGGGAGGCCTTAATTAATTGGGTCAACCCAGCACCTACAATGGAACCATGGTTAGGCCAAGTTTGGGTGATCTGGCGCCTACTACACTGGAACCATGGTTAACAAGTACCCCCCAGTTTTTCCAGGTTGCTCCTATCTATCTATCTAAAACATTAGAGTTAAAACCTAGTTGTAAAGTATCCCAAACTGGGGATACTGGGGGCATCAGTTTTGCTAAAACTGGGGGAGAAAATCTATAAAGTCAGGATGAAAAAAGTACGCCGGACCAAAAGAGAGGGATAAACTGTCTGGTTTTCACACATAAATTTGGTCCTCACAATAATTTCACCCCCAGTTTTGGATTTGCCTCATATTCTACATTATTTCAAGTCTAATAAAAAATAGAAACCTTCAAATATTATGACCTGATACCCCATTTCATTTGCTCATGTTACAGCTACACTCAAATTGGGGATGAAATGGATAGTACATGGTCAAACTAGGACCCAAAGACACCGTGACACTTTAAGGATGACTCTATCATGAGTATACCATTCTAAGACTAAATCAGGGGTGTCTCCAAGTAAAAGCTCAACAATACTTGGATTAAGCATAGCCTCTGAAAGCCTGACTCAAGAAGGTTAAGATACCAATGTAGGTGCTAGTTTTGGGGCCCAAGATTGTGTAAGTCACAACTTGGAAGTGACTTTTTGGGGGGTTTAAATTAAAACCAAAGAGATGCCCACTTACTTGGTAATTTCACAATTGGTCCCCTATTTTCAACTGATGTCAGTACCAAATTCTCCATTGCATTTTTGCCCACTGATATTTCTACAGTTATCTCTAAAGTCACCCTGTCTTTGGGCCCTAATTTTGACTTTGTAAGCCCTGTTTCATCCCCAATTTCAGTGTAGCTATAATTGCGCAAAACTGAGTACCATCTAATGAAACTGGGGTATCAGTAACCACAAGATTTGCAGGATTCTATTCTGACAAGACTTTGATTTCATGAAAGAATGTCATCCAGCAGTGAAGCCACAGGTAATGCAAATATCCAAAACTGGGTGTAAAACTCCCAAAACTGGGTGTTCCAAAATTAGGTGAGAAAACTAGTTGGGTCCCCTCTAAAACTGGGTGCAAAACTTCTGTGAGTTCAATTTTAGGTGAGACAACTAGTTTGGTCCCCTCTAAAACTGGGTGCAAAACTTCTGTGAGTTCAAATTTCGGTGAGAAAACTAGTTTGGTCCCCTCTAAAACTGGGTGCAAAACTTCTGTGACTTCCAATTTAGGTCATCAAACTAGGTTTGATCACCACTATAAATCAATTTTCCCATATGTATTGATTTTCTTACTGACTTTTGATTTCATCCCCAGTTTTGGCAAAACTGGGGCCCAGTACACCCTCCGCCCCACCCCAGTTTGGCCTACTAAAGTTTTTCCACATAACTTTATGTTTTTTTTTTTTTTTTCTCTCCAAGATTTCTTCATGAGTTCGCCACCTGCCTCCCACTCTCTTCCAAGCTTGGAAGGAGGAGTACTACCGCCTCTGACATGATGAAGTTGGGAGACAGAGGAGGAGGGTCACCATGCATGGTCTCAACAAACTCTAGGCCTTTGTGAGGGGCATTCTTCCTGTGAGAACAAATATCATGTGGTGAGTGGGACATTAGGTGCTGTGGAAACGGCTGTTTGCAGTCATGTTCCAGGAAATCTGTCAGGTTTTGCAACAATATGTGTGCAACTAAGGTATTTATTTTCTTATTATTTCATTTTCCAATTAAAATATTCAATTTTTAATATTAAAAATATTAGAGCAAAAAGTGAGGAGGTCCCTAAGGTCAAATGATCGGTAAACTGAATCATGATTTGGAAGAGAAGTCCTGGTTCCTAAAGAGAGGGATAAATAGGGCAAAATAGCCCATACTCAACAAGTGTAGGGTTAAAACCTTACGTTAGGGGTTAAAAGGCCTTATGGTGTGAGCATTCCCAAAATAATAAGGGCCCCAAGACAAGGGCTGTATCCAAGTCCAGCCCCACATTTGGGAATGAACCTCACCTGTGGGGCTTACCCACCTTAATCAAGCCTAAACATATGCAATTCACAAGGTAGTAGTGTAGGAGTACGAGGGATCATCATGCACCTAGTATTTTGGAAAGGGAAGGTATTGTACACTTGTAAGGAGGGACCTTATGCCTACTCATAGGCTTAGATGAACTCCCATTCCTAGAGTTTTTTTCAGTGTATGCACAGGGTCCCAACTCTGCCTCTCAAATTCTAAAGGACCTTTTAAGTCAAGTAAGGATCTCAAATGGGGCGGTTTGGGAATTCAGGTCCTACCCTTGGCTCATACCTTGGATCAAGCCCTCATTTGTAGAATGGCCCCCTTTTTTTTTGGGTCCTTAGCCTACACATAACAACCTTGGAGAAAATTCCTAGTGTATTTGGAGGGTGCCTTACTAGGCAAAATTTAACATATAGGATCATGGTTTTGAGATGAAACTATGGACTTGGGACAAATCCCAATTTCATTCAATAGTATCACTTGGAGTTCTTGGTTAGAATGAAGTAACTGCAACCAGCACAAAATCCATTGGAAGCCTGTTATGACTCAGTTGTGGATGAACCCCAACCTCAGTTGATGTCTGGTTTCACATAAGCCAAAATAGGTTTCTCTAGGGTAAGCTAGGACAATAGGTGATTTCTAATTAATTTGCATGTCACTGATGGTTTGTAAGTAGGTAAGGATTAGTGGGTTGTTAGTAGGTAGGTAGTCAAGATAGCAACTGAGTTAACCACCATGGTTAGCTATGGATCTGGAACCCAATGGAAAAGTGATTTCCTGTCCACCCACCATCCATCCATCCATTCATCCATCCATCCCTCACGGTGGGCTGGTAGCCTGTTTGTTCCAAAAACTCTGGCCCTTATTGTTACAGCCGGCCTTTATTTTCTTGGCCAAATTCTTTTTGCATTGTAGTGACCAAAAAAAATTGGAAATTGTTTTTTTGAGTGTATAAATTCGAGAAAAATTATAATTTTTTGGGGAATAATTCACAAAATTTTAGAAACCACAAAATTTTACAAAAAAATAAACTTTAAATTTTTTTTTAAAAACCCTGAACAGAGCCCAAAATTGGCAATAATAATATAATTGACCGGTTGAGCTTTTGGGTTTTAGGTTCCAAACAGATACTAACTTCTTAGCTGCTACAGGACTCATTAGGGTTAGCTGGAACAACACGAGGATCCTCCTCCTAATCAGGCTCCAGTACACATGAGGTCACCAGTACCCCCCATTTAAGCAATGCTGGTTTAGGTTCACCTAAATGGCTAACCAAGCATGGATGGGTTCTGTTCTGGTTCTGTCTGGGCACTCTGTGGACTGAGTCAACTGCTTCTGCTCCTCAGAGTTATCATCAGCACATCCTCAACCTCATCCACATCCTCAGCATCAAAGGGCTTGTGACTTAGTTCCTAGGCCCATTTCAATCATACAAGTTCTGCTACTCAAGTGCCATAATATTTGCAGGTTTTAATTTATTTTTAAATATTCTGAATTTATTTTATTTTATTTTAATAAATCAATTAAAATATTTATTAAAAATAAACAGGTGCCATAATCCAAACCCCCCGTGTGTCAACCAGGCTCAGTTGTGAAGTTTTTATTCTTTATTTTGATCCTCAACTTGGGCATTGCCCTTTCTTTTCTTTACTTTACTTTTGTTCACACACTCTCTCTTCCTTCTCTTGTTGTGTTGGATTCTAGTGAAATCAGCTTCTTCTTCTTTCTTTCCAGCAACCCACTAAATTTCATCCAAACCTGAAATTCGAAATTCAAACACCCAAGTAGTTTTTTAGGGTTTCAATACTCACAAGTTGAGGGGAAAAAGTTTTAAATCATCATGAAAACCGGTTAAGGGTTACTGATTTAGGGTTACCATGGTTGTAAATCAAAGCTGGTTTAGGTTTACCAGTTTAGGGTTACCATGGTTATAAATCAAAACTGACTTAGGTTTACTGGTCTAGGGTTACCATGGTTATAAATCAAAACTGGTTAGTTGATTTTCCAAAACCTGTGGTGTGTGTGTGAGTGTGTGTGTGTGTGTTTTGTAAGGGAGGTTCCTATAGCAATGCGTTCTCTTGAGGGAGGCCCACCCAAGTGCACTCCTGAACCTTAGGAGAACCCATGAGTACAGGAACCTCCCCTATTTTTATGGAACCATTGGAGCTTTTTTTTAATTTTTAAAGGAGGATCTTCCCCATGGCCTAGTGGGCAAAAGTTCTTCTCATAGGTTAGATCCCCCAAAATACACATAAAATTTAATAAAAAAAGAGTCATTTACACACACACACACATATATGTATAAATCTTAAGAGCTTCCAGTTAGAACTTTCAGTTTCTAATAACCGTTTCAACACTTGTTTTGACCGGAGTGAAATGCTATCTCTCACAATACTCCATGATGTAAAATACTGTCATTACTCTGCACGGACACAACGTCAGCATGGCAACATGATAGTCATCCTCTAACAAGTGAGGGAGAGAGAGAGAAAGAGAGATCGGTTCTAGTAGCTTCACATGTAAGGAAGTTGGAGCAACATTTACTCGAATCCTTTGTTTGTAAGACAACAATGTGGATCAAAGATCTGCACTTGTGTAGGACCCAAAGTGTGGTCATATATATAACATGTCTACTTTCATGCTATAATGTCCCCATTTTTGTTGGCCTTGCTTACCAAGGCAAATATATTGTGTTTAGATTCATTATAGAGTATAGTAGCTTAAGGCATTTTGGCCCCTAGGTAATATTAATAGGTCTATTTTTATTCTATGAGGATTTCTGAAAGATGATATTTTGGCTTGTGTTGAAACTTGAGATTAGTTATAATAGAGTTATAATAGTTTGAAGGATTTTGGTTTGTTTTAGAGGATTTTTTGAAGATTATATTTTTGCATGGTGAAATATTTGAGTTTCCATGATTCTTCTTTTGCTTTAAAATACTTTTTAGTGTAAATGACAAGGACACAGTGTGACACACCCCATGTTTGTTCCCAAAGCATTGGTAGAAAGGACCTTAGATCTTACACATGTTGGTTATAAAGTCCCCAAAGCATGGTAGGAAGATCTTACACATGCTGGTTATAATTTTTTAATGTGCCCATTCTTTTGTTTCCCAAAGCATGGTGCCAAGATCTTCTTACATGTGTCAGTTATAGATGAGCCAATAATCATAAATATTTGGCTACAAATGGCTAACCTACAATGCTTAGAAAACTAGTCTATTTCTGACATTTTAACATATCATGTGTCTTTACAAACTAAGTTGAAGAAAGATGTGCCAATAATTATAAATATTTGGCTACAAATGGCTAACTACAATGCTTAGAAAACTAGCCTATTTCCAACATTTTAACATATCATGTGTCTTTACAAACTAAGTTGAAGAAAGATGTGCCGATAATCATAAATATTTGGCTACAAATGGCTAACTACAATGCTTAGAAAACTAGTCTATTTCCAACATTTCAACATACCGTGTGTCTTTTACAACTAAGTTGAAGAATATGATGATTTCAAGGGGGTGGTGGGGGCGGAGGGTCAGGAGGGGGACCTACAAACCATTTTTCCCGAGGATTTACGTAAGGAATTTGTGGACTAAGCCTTACGTGCCGTGTGTCCGGTGTTGATATGTTGTTGATGTGGCTTACATTATAAAATTTGTGTCTTCGACATGTTTGTTGGGAAGCAACTCGAGAGGGTCTTTTCCTCATCTTGCCGGCCAGAAGCCCAACAACAAGGTTGGATACAATTCCAGAATCATAACAAATGACAAAAAGGCGGAGATGAATGAATTTTCAATCAATTTTATCTTAGTTATGATGATGTCCTGCTTCGAGTGTGGTTGACTTTCATCCATTTGGGGTCTTGTTGACCCACATGGATGAAAGTTGAAAGAGGAGAGAAGATGTTTCAATTTGACCAATTTTATCTTACTTATGATGATGTCCTGCTTAGAGTGCGGTTGACTTTCATCCATTAGGGGTCTTGTTGACCCATATGGATGAAAGTTGGAAGAGGAGAAGATGTTTCAATTTGACTAATTTTATCTTAGTCATGATGATGTCCTGCTTCGAGTGTGGTTGACTTTCATCCATTTGGGCTCTTGTTGACCTCATATGGATGAAAGTTGGAAGAGGAGAAGATGTTTCAATTTGACCAATTTTATCTTAGTTATGATGATGTCCTACTTTTGAGTGTTGTTGACTTTCATCCATTAGGGGTCTTGTTGACCTATATGGATGAAAGTTGGAAGACGAAAAGATGTTTCAATTTGACCTGGAATACAATATAGTTATCCGCAAAGAAAGGGAAGCTCAACAACAACAACAACAATTTCATCATAACACAAAACCAAATGCCAATGTTTGAAATGTTGACTAACTTAACTTACCCACTTCACAAAGTCGGGTGTGACATGTACAATGAAACTGGGTTGTCCATTGTTACAATGCCATTGCCTAGCCAAAGTATGAAATTTAGTGTAGGGTTTAGGGTTTATGGAAATACGGGATGTCAAAGGTGAGAGTTGAGGGAATCCTGAATTTCGTAAAGCCCTGGTCCATGGGCTATATACATGATGTAAAGACTAATATCGAAGGATGTTTAAATTTTTTCATATATATATGTAAAAGAGCCAAATTTGGCTAAATCTTCCTATGGTTGATCGCCATGTTGACACCATCACAAAATTCACCCCTCAACCAAAAACTACTGTGGAACTTAGGATTCATCGACCTGCTTGAAGTACAAATTTAAAGGCTTCAACAGATATTGCAAGGCATTATTAAAATAAAAATTCCAGAAAATTCCACTCATTGCAAATCTTTCCTAACATGCACTTTTTTTTACATTCTTGTAAAGGAAGATGGCTAAAACTTTTCTCACTTGTCCAGTACCTTACCCTAAGGTCAGTTTCGTCATGAAATAATCCTCAAAATAGTGAAATAAAAATTTAGTGAAAAATATGAAGTTGACATGTTGAAAATCATCATAATTATCATAGGCCACACTCTGAATAATTTCACTACTCATATCACAATATTATAGTAGATGATAAATTTTATTTTTTAAATTTTATTTTATCAATTTTTAAAAAGAATGATTTTTTTGAAAAAACACAATTATTCATTTTGTCAATGTGGAAAATGACCCTAGCTAGGTGACGACGGTATAGCATCGTTGTTCCTCATAAGGTTCACCATGTGGAGGGCCCTTATGGTTTGTAGTAGTTTAAGAAGGGGTTCCTCTGTTGTTTATCCTTCTTTTATATTATAAAAAACTTTGTATGTGATGTTTATAGTTTATACCCCAAACAATACAAATAAATGAATGAATGAATGAATGAATACAATTTGTTTTGGTTTGGGGGAATCTGTTGCATGTTGGCAGTAGCAGCAGTGGATGCATCCTGATCTCTTTCATGATACTTAGGTATTTTTACTTTGGCCACTCATCAACAAAAGCCACAACTGCAACTTCAACTGTAGTGTATCCATGTGGGTGTAAGCACCAAACACTCCACATGGCTGACCACAATAATAAGTGTGTGATCAATGACTCTAAATGCACCTATCAACAATCACCTTCAAAATGAATGCCACCTGGAAGCAATACACTACACACCATCATCATGTTGCCATAAGGTTAGAGTCACCCAAAACTGTGAGTGAGAATAAGCATGTTTGAGAGTAAATAATCATATTTTCACCCCCCCCCCCCCCCCCCCCCCCCCCCCCCAAACAATCTCCCCCCCTTTCTTTTTCCTACACACAACATTTATTTACCACACCCCCTTTTTTTTCTATAATTTTTTTTTTTTTTTTTATTTTTATATACACTTTT
>Ga0116228_10005743_pt1 | contig 11070 bp, 8 predicted proteins | sample S1TSphfallax_2_FD_89694 | JGI IMG/M metagenome (GOLD analysis project Ga0116228, IMG submission 89694) | Host-associated microbial communities from peat moss isolated from Minnesota, USA - S1T2_Fc - Sphagnum fallax MG | ecosystem: Host-associated > Plants > Peat moss > Unclassified | place: USA... | reverse complement strand
GTGTTTGGTGCAGTTTCTAATGCCCATCGAACACAATTACGAACCATGCAGCCAAGCATGCTGCCTGGAATGAAGAATAAAAAGGCTGCTTGAATACACATTCAAGAGCAAGCGATGTACAAAACATGTTTGTAGATCATGTATGTAGTGCAAACTGCACGTGAATTAGTGGTGGATACAAAGGTGGATGTGGATGAACGTAGATGGATGTAATTGAATGTAGATGAATTGTGGATGCACATAGAAGATGTGGATGAAAGTCATCGAAAGATGAATATAGATAATGTGGATAAACATAATTGAATACATGGATGAAGATGGATATGTGAATGATCGTAATTGGATAGTGATGAATATGGATGAATGTAAATGAATATATAAATGCAATTCAGCACATGGATGAATACTAGATCATGTGAACAAATGAAGGTGAATATGGATGCATGGAGGTGCTTATGAATACAACAACTAGGATATCTGTGATCACATATACTTTGTCTATGCATGTCCTATCCATACCACATACTATATAGTATCGACCACATATAGGGCATATCCACTGTATAATGTTCTAGCTCACAAGAATAGTGCAAGTCTGGTCTCAAAAGCTCCTCCATAATCCTAGCAACAAGCCAAACAAAACAATGAGAGACATGAAAGATGACATGAAAGGTGTTTCCCAAAGTTGTACTTGTCCAGATTTTGTGAACTTTTTTTTAACACATATATGGGTGGAGAATTATAAGTAGGCTTAGTCTCCCAAGTCCTTATCTCTCCCCCTGGCTGGATGACCAATTGTGATTATCTAGTGAAGGCCTCATTGAGCACTTCCAATGGAACCCGGGAGAATGTGAATGGAACGGGGAAGACAGCCATGGTCTTGGTGTGACACCCTTCTTTGGATACTTTTCCGAAAAAGGTTACAAATTATGTTTTTGTAGGAAGGACCCTAGCTCTTAATCGATGAAATTTTTCATCCAACAAGGATTCATGAACCTGCTAGATGCTTCTTGATAAGATGTATTTGGCACAAAGCTAGACCAAGGTAGGTGGCAGATTTGATTTGGCTTGCACTATGCAAGGGTTTGCCAATTGGGACATGGTTAGCAAAGTTGGGTAAAGACCCACACTATGATATTTGCAAAGAGCACATTGAGATGCCACAACATTGTCTTCTTGATTGACAAGCAATAAGCTTTGCATGGGAAGCTTCTCAAATTGTTTGGACTCACTAGAGGCTCCCCTTGACTTTATCCTCACATGGCAACAAGTGTTTTATGGTGAAACTTTCACCTCGGTTAGACAAGAGGAGGACCAAAGCTTTGGCCCCAATGTTGGAGAGTTCACCTATTTGAGGCAACCCTTCGATATCCTTTGTAGCTTTACTATTTTCATTCTTTAGTTTGAAAGATGTGCTAGTAGAAATGGTAACTTTTACTCACACTCCAGGTTTTCTTGAGTGCTTGGAAAGCCACTATTGAAGTTGGTCTTTCTATTTGGTGTGCCATTAAGAAGGATAGACAAAACAGGAACTCTCTTGCAAGAGAGAATTGAAAATGACTTTTTCTGAAGGTGGTGCCATCAAGATATGTTGAGCTCAAAGAAAGAATTTGTCTGTTAAAATATGGCCTCTCCCATTTATTTGTTAAGTTGCTCAATAAAAGGAGTTGCTTCCCCCTCTACTTTCTATGGGTCCCTCAAATGAACTAACACTATTTGGAGATGGCATGACCAACAACTTCTTCCTAACACCACAGACATCCAATTGGTTTAGAGGTTGACTCAATGAAGTTTTGCAATGCTATCACCCAATCCCAGATTAGATGCACCCTGTGATTCTTGATTGTGAAGTGCATTTGACGTGGATCAGGTGACCGAACACACACCAATGCATCATCCATTGGAAAACCATGATGACTCAATTATGGACGAGCCAAACTTTTCAAACTTCAACACATTCTCCAGTTCCCAGAGTTTCGACTCAAGAGGCTTAGTCACAGTACAGTTGACATTCACTTCATATTTCTTCATTCCGGTGTATTTGCTTTCCTTTCAAAGAATGCAATGAATGATCAATGATCAATTTATGAAAATGGATTAAGTTTACAAAATCATTTGTTATGAAGAACTCATTGATTGTAACACAATGCCTGAACAAACAATCATTGCTTGGTTAAACATACAAGCTTCAGTCGAGGTACAAAAATGCCTACATGCACCAAGAGTGTAAACCCTCTCAAGACAGGATTCCAGAATTTCTCAAATTCTGCCCTGCATCATCAAACCTCATTTGACTCACAAGTCAATGCACTTTTCTCACCACAAAACAAATTCAACCAAAGTCTAAGTAAACCTTGAAATATACATTGACTCTGCAACAAAGCAGCAGTCATGAGACCAAACAGACTGTACAGTCCAACATATCCACACAGAAGATAAGACCACTATACAGATTTAGTGATGCTAATGCCATTGGCAAATTACCAAGGATTTGTTTGATGTCATGCAATCCTGGGAATGGTTTGTGGCATCGGTATCTCAAAACTTGAGTGTATCTCAGATTTCACTTGAGATAGATGGAATAATGCAGAGTGGTCATTGAACCGGCACAAAAGTCGTTTCAGAGTGGAGTGGAGTGGAGTGCAAACCATCACTGGAAAGACATCAGCCTTTCATATCATGTATTGGTGGAGAGAGACTCATCATCACGAATTGTTCAACTGGGAGAGAATACATACACACACATCACCTTATGCAAGGAAAACCTGCTGCTAATTCTCTGTACCAACTCAAGATATAAAGCTGATCACTGACATGAAAAACCAGATTTTAAACCTGAAGGCGCTATGCTTGGGAAACGAAATCTAACAACAAAATAGCCCAGACTGTAGTGCCTAAAAGTAGATAGTCTCTGCCTGTCCAGGGTGTGCTACACATGTTGATAACTGGCAATCACTTCCAAGCTTGCTTGAACAGAAGGGATTACATGTGACAGATGTGTTTTGTCATGTGTGTCAAGAACCTGCTACCATGTGTAGACAAACTGGCATCATTGCAAGGTGTCACCTGAAGTCTGTCGAGAGATTGTAGAAGAGTGTGTATCAATCCTCCCCCCCATCATTGACCTCTCAATTGCTGCATCTGTGAAGCAGACTATGATGGGAGATATCCATATGGGCGTACTGCAAGAATGGAAGAATAGTTAAGAGGGTTCACACCCCTATCTTATAAGATAGCATCCATGATTGGCCCTAGACAACAAAGTTACACAGTTCTGGTGAAGCAGAGGGACCTTGCTCACAAGGTTGAGCAGCATCTGTGGAGAATTTGAAAAACTTGGAAGGGTACCAGAAGGTAAATGTGATCTAGGGATAGCCATAGAATGACAAGAGTGCCACAGGTGTTGGAATGTAGTTCTTGGTTTACTGCTTGCACTAAACGGTGCATTGGACCAAATGAATGAAGCCTGGAGGCACACAACAAGAATACCTTGCCGGTGCCACAAAACTGCCAAAACTGTAACTCTGTGCACAAGGAGGTGCAAAGGCTCATAATTGGAGAACAATGGGTACTGGCTGGATTATTACCAATATAATCATAAATAGATAATTTTTCGGGAATTTTGGACCAAGACTCTGATAAATTAAGACCCAGCAGATCCCTCAAATACCTCTTTCAAGAATCATTTGTTCACACCAGCACCCAGGTGTGTTAAACCTGTCTTGGACATAGAGCCCCAATGTAGAGCCTGATGTCAGACTGTGTACTATGATGGAGAACTGTGACTTAGTTTTGTAAGAGTAAAAATTGACAAGCAATACCTGTCATCCGGTGCAGCCAGACTAGCAACTTGTTTTTCCAGAGCAATCATAAATGCTGATGGTGATTGAAGGATCACTAACACTTCAATGACTCTAGTGCCACTACAGTTGGTTGATACTTCCGATGGTTCACCTATTTACTATGCGGACCATGAGGAGTCTTCCTAAGGAACTTACCCATTTCCAGTGTTACAAAGCAAGGGAGAGGTGAGGCTGTTGTATTTGCTTGCACAGATTCAGATTGCAATCCAGTATTGAGTTTGTGGAAGCGAGATCTGTTTAGCTGTCAGGGAGTCTTTATTCTCCAGGTGTGGATATAGCCACAAGCAATTCAGATTGTGGTCATGTTCAAGTTTGTTTGTTGTTTGTGCAATGATATGTAACGACATTTCGATGTTTAACCCGCATAAACACAGCAATGTGTGGATCCAGAAACGGTTCCTGCTACAGGCCTTAATGAGATGTGGAGGATGTACTCATGAGATATTTGCTTGCTGTAGATCATGAGAGCATTGACCCGTGTCCACAAAAAAAGAAGAAAGAGAGACAGAAGACAGTTTAGGACATACATACCTGGATGAAAAAGGCTTGAAATAAGTCTAACTTCACCAATCACTGCTACTCTGCTTGAGGCTTTCCTTGCTGTTGCTGCATTTGTTGTAATAAGGCAGCGGCCAGCTGCAATGTTGCTTGAAACCTCTTCTGTTGAGCATCTGGCTCACCTACTCCTTGATTTTGGCTTGCCCCTTGCAGATCTGCTGCAATAGTTCCATGGGTTGCCCCATTCTCCCAACTAGTACCTTGAGAGCGTGGAAGAACCTGCTGATGCTGCACCTGTGTTACTGACTGAGGGATTTGCTGCTGCTGGGGTTGGGCCTGTGGCTGTGGTTGTGGTGGTTGTGGTAGTTGGTGTGGCTGGGGATGTGAGAGAGATGATGGCTGAAGCTGTGAAGAAGAGCTCGGGCCCCATTGTGGCTGGAACATCTGTCCATAGTGTGGTAACTCAGACTGAGACTGTTGTTGTTGTGGAAGTGACTGCATTAGTGGTTGCAACTGTGGAGTCAAGGCTTGCTGAGGCTGGAGGGGATGGTGCTGGGGTGGAAGAGATGATGTTGGGGAATGACTAGTTGGCTGTTGTTGATAGTGCTGCTGCAAAAGCTGGGCAGCAGCTTGTTGCTGTGCTGGCTGTTGCTGCCTTCGAGTCAGCAAGGCTGTGAGCTGTGCCAGCTGATCAGATGGTAACTGTGGTGCAGCACCCACAGGCTGCTGTGGTGCAGCACCCACTGGCTGTTGTGGAGCAGAACCTACTGGCTGTTGTGGTGCAGGACCCACTGGCTGTTGTGGTGGCCTTGGGATCTGAGGTGGTGGAATAAACTGCTGTCCAACATATCCATAACCTTGTTGCATTTGTGACCCAGACATTGCAGGTGACTGACCAAGAAGAGATCCTGTGCCTGAAGCTGAGCCTCCAAGAACTAGAGGATGTGATGGTTGTTGGTATTGCTGTTGTGAAAGATGTGGCTGCAGCTGTTGCTGCTGCTGTGGTGGTGGAATCATGAAATATGATCCATGATTTGGAGACTGGGAGTGGAAATTGCCAGCCCCAGATTGTTGTTGTGGTTGGTCTTGAGGTGTGTGCTGAGCTGGTGCCCAGCCTGGGGGTGGTAATGGTAGAGGACTGCTTGGTGGGCGAAGTCCACTTGGTGCTGGTCTTACATCAGTTTGCAGGGCAGGAGTAATCATGGGTGTAGAAGCCCTCACTGTCGGGATACTCCCAAGAGACATTCCTCCATTTCCAGAATAAGTGCTCTGTCCACCAGACACTGGTAGCAGAGGTGTGTTCCCATCAGTACTGTTTTGTGGCAGCAATGCTGTGAGAGATGCAATAAGCTCAGGTGTCAATCCACCAGGCATTGTGGCAATGCTTGCTAGCTGTGATGGTGTCAATTGTGCTGGACTAGCATTGGCCACATTCAGTGGCTGTCCTTGTAGAGGCGACACTTGCATAGACCCCTGGAATCCAGAAGGACCCTGAGTAGGGGGAGCATTCATCATGGGTGCACTAACCTGCTGCAAGAATGGGGATTGTTGTGATGGAGCATGTTGGGACAGCAATTGCTGCTGTTGGGGAAAGGCAGATGGGTGTTGGGGTAAAGAAGGAGCTTGTTGTTGGTGTGGTGGTGGTGTGAAATTGGGGCCAGGGGCTTGCTGCATGAACTTCAAAACAACTCCAAACAAGCAATTTTGACCAGGAACTTTAAGGACCCGTTCTGAAAATTCAGAAGGGGGAACAAGGAACAGACTTGTTCCATCTGCCAGTTTTGCCACACCAGCACGATGCTTCTCTCCCAGGTAATGCATGAAATCCTGATATGGAGGCACATCTGGGTCACCCTCAGGCACAAAAAACACAACACCAAAGTCACCTGCCTGAAACACATGCTTTGCTAGCATATCCAGGTCAGTGCGCGCTGTACAGTTCACCACATCAGGGCTGCAAAACACAAAAAACAGCACGTTACAAAGTAAGATGCTTTAAAGTAGCCAAAGGACTGACCCTGACCACAAGTGATAATGCAGTGACCAGACCTGACACAATTTCCAATTACCCAACTGTAGGAAAGAACAGAGTAATCAGGCTCACAGGAACACTTACACAGTCACATCAATTCCTTTACCAACTGGGAGACAACGAGCTCGGCAAACAGGTGTGCCACCTTTCGCTATGGTGCCATGCCACTGCCAACCTTCTGCTGCTACCGCTGCTCCTGCTGCTGCTCCTGCTGCTCCGCTTTCTCCACCATATCCATTCTGCTTACCATACTGTGGGACTGCTAGACCTGGGCTAGGACCAGATCCATGGCCCATAGATACTCGCAGATTATCAAGTGGAGGATGCACACCTTCAGTTCGGGCAGTTCCTCCGCGAGGTCTGGGTCCTAAGCCATGGCTGTAGTCTCCTGTGGGCAGGAGTCGAGTGTTTCCATAGCCAGCTGGCCCTCCAGACCCAGAATGGTTGCTACCATTGGATCCACCAAGTTGATGTGGCTCATACCTTGTGTCAAATCCAGGTGGTTCTGACCCTACACCAGGAAACATTCGCAGGCGTTTTGCTTCTCTTGGTACCACATCTTCATCTGGCAAATCCCATCCATCATCAAAAGGTAACTGGATATCAGATTCACCTCCAGGGGCCCTCCGTAAATAATCAATATCCTCCATTCGCCCATCTCTGCCAGAGTTTCTTGTGCTGGCTCGGGCTGTGGGACCTGCCATAAAAGATTCAGGACGATACTCTGGCCTCAGCCCACCTGCTCGCAAACTGCTGGTATTGGAGGGCCTGCCTGGGCTGCTAAATTGTTCACTGCCTGCTAAAGGCCCCCTTGGACCTTGTCCATCGCCAACCCACCGTGATGAGGGCAACAACAAATTATCCATGTTGCGAGGGGTGTCTCGTGGATTATCAACAGGCCCGATCTCACTCTTGGAAAATCGGATATGCACACGTGGGTCATTGAAAAGCTTACCCTCCAAATTATCTTTAGCTCGAGTGGCATCTTCCACTGACTTAAACTGTACAAACGCATATGTGCGACCAGGGAAAGTTTTGATGCGTTCGATTTCACCAAAGGGCAAGAAGGCCCTTTTGAGCCCCTCTTCATCAACATTGGAGAGCAAAGGAAACCCCACCCACAACACCTCACTTGGACCACCATCTTTGTCAGCCTTGCCACGACCTTCTCCTGATGAAGGTCCCATTCCTCCAACCACCTACATGAAGTGGCAAAGCTTAGTAAAGGTAAAATGAAACTGAAAACAGAAAAGGCACCCATAAGTTAGCATATCTTTGCTTCTCCATATGAAGACTGGAACTCTCATAGGGACTACCAAGGTGAAGGCAAACATCTTGAACAAAGCATTCAAAAAACCTGCATAGCATCCTGACGCCCCCGTTGACCATCTGGAGCAGCCCCACCACGATGATCTTTAGGAGCACCACTTCGTTCATCTCCATTGCCTTCCTGATTCCACACATGTACCACAATACATCAAGCAAAGAAGATTGCATGCACCTGCACTACAAGGTGATGGGATACTGATCAACTTGATAACATGGCACTGTAAAATTCAATGACAATGCACAAGCCAAAAGAAATACATGTTGATATGTATATGATATTCAATAAAAAAATGTCGGATATTTTTAATGAACAGACCCTCTTTTGGGTTGAAGATTTTCCAAAATCAACCCGCAATGTGTCCTCCCCAATGCGTTTGCGATTGAGAGCTTCAACAGCCGCAACAGCATCCTCCATCCTTACATAGTCAACAAATGCACAGCTGCGCTCTCGCAACAGCTTGAAGTCTTCAAGTGGCCCAAACCTTTTGAACTCCACCTCAATCTGCTCTTTTGTCACATTCTGTCCTATTCCCCCTACCCACAAATGTCGACTCTGTCTTGCCTGCAGAGAACCAAAACCTCTTAGGTCTGGTTGTGATCATCACTGTAAAGGCTGCAGGAACTTGAGGATTACTCAGATGTATGGAAGATGATAACATGCAGAAATGAAGAAAAATACCCTGTTTCCAGCTGCTGCTCCATCCGTGCTGTCATCATGTGACAAATCACTCCGCCCTCTTCCGGGCTCAAATTTTGACATTCGCTGCAGAGAAACAGGAACCAAAAACCTTGAACACAAAATGATGTTCATGTGACATAGAGGGAAATGGCCTTCCAAACTCTATTATTTTTATGCAAGCACTCTGTAACTTCAGGATGCAATCATAACCATTTACAAGTGATTGAACACGCCCCCCACAAAAGACCACAATATTTATTGCAAAAACAGGGATTCCTACAGGATCCAGTCTTCCAAGGGACATCAAAGGCAGGAAGGAGCAGGAATGACATGATTCAACCCAAAAAGATGTTCACAAGATCCAAAAAAATGCTTACAGCCAGTAATGCATCAGAAAGGAGAAGGCAGATTACTTACCCCCTTTGCAAACTCAATCCGCATAGCAAGCCCACCGAGCATAACACCATGAAGCAGGTTCTTGGCTTCAACTGCCTCTTCCTGATTGACAAAGTTCACGAATGCATAGTTTCTGGAAGAATAAACTGTAACATTGTCGACTTCACCAAACTGTGAAAACTTTTCCTTCAGGATAGCTTCAGAGACCTCTTGTGAAACATTGCCAACCCAGAGATGTCTGGATGGCAGGGCATCATCTTCCTCGCCCTTGCTGTTGCCACTGTAAGATACAGTTTTTGAAACAGGGGATGCAAGTCCTAATCTCCTGTCATCGGCTCGAGGTCCATAGTCCACTGGAAAACCCCCTCTTAAGGGTGGAGCACCCTGCATGGAAGTATATATATATATTCATTGCTTAATATCTCCATTACTGTAAAAAATAATAATAATAATTTAAATATTAAAAAAAAGCTTCCCTGATGTGAAAGAACTAGGGTTTTAAAACCCTAGCCATAGCAATATATAGTCCATGCTGGTAACACACCAGCACCAATGACATTCAAATAACATATAAGATATAGGTACCTCGCCCAACAACAAAAGTCCTCTACACTTTCCAACACTCTCAAAACTCTGCAAAACTCACCATGCTTAGGGAAAAAGAAGAAAAAAAATCCGACACAAAGGGGGGAAAAAAAACACAGACACACAGAGCTGCTTGGTTTCCTTACTTAGTGGGCTCAAACTTTATTCCCAAACTAACAAGAGCATAAAAATCTTAATTAAAAAAAAAAATCGTCGCTGTCACAACAACAGGCAGGGCACCTCTTCTCCAAACACATGGCGCAACCAAGGCTAAGAAAGAAAGAAAAACAGAAAGTAGGTAGATAGATGTAGAGCCTGCACACAGAGAGAGAGAGAGCATGAGTGAAGAACATGATGGTACCGAGAAAGAAGAGGCGGCTGCTGCTGCTGCTCTACGGGCATCGAAACCCGCATCGCCACCATCAGGCCGAAATTGCATCCTCCCTTACCCTGTATCGATCCAATAACGCTCTCACTGTATGTGCGTGTGTATATATGTGTGTGTGTCGCTCTCTCTTTCTTTCTCTATGTGTCTAAGAGAAGAAGAAAAAAATGATCTACAAACCCTTGTTTCTTATGATGTTTGTTTCTCTCTGCTATTTGGTACAAGTTTTCTCCCCTTGAATCTGCATCGTGGTGGTGTGTTGGGAAGGCAGCGAGGTGGGGCGCGCGTGTGGCACAGAAACCTCGAGATCTGGGGCTTACTCGTTTGCTTTAGCGTGGTCCCCAGGGCAGGCAGGCAGGCAGGCAGGCCGCTCTTCTGCCGCTGCTGCCGCTGCTCCTACCCTACCACAGCCTACAGGCGCCGTCCAGTTCCCGTCAGTCAGCCATGGTTACCGGATCCTGATATTTAGGGTTACGTCTATGTAGTAGTAGTAGGGTAAGGACCCAGAAGGGGGCCGTTCTGGGAATGAGGGGCCGGCACAAGGCGGGAGCTGAGCGAGCAAGGGGACGTGAATTCCCCAGAACTGGGCCCCATTCTAGGTCTTTGCCTGGGGCCCATTCCAGGTCTTGACCTCATGTAAGGATCTTATGATAGAATTTTAAGCAGCTATGATTTTTGTTTGAGAAGGAGAGAGATCACACCTTCAAAGGAAGGTTCCTCATTTTTTTTTTTTAAATTAAGGCCAAGGGTGCCACCCTCCACATACACTAAAACAAAGTGCACAAATAATAATAATAATAATAATAATAATAATAATGTGTTAGAACTCCTTTTGTAAATAGCTACTAATTGCCTATACATTGAAACTCTTAGTTCACTGAAGATTAGTTAAGAAAATAAATTCAAACCACCAAATCCAGCAATCCCATTGGCACATAATGAAAATCATGCTCCCTTTCTACCATTTCCGTTGGTCCCCTAAAATTCTCACAAAGCTACCAAATCCCGTAACATTTTTTCTGCACACCTACAACACAAGCCTTTTTTGCAATAACCTTTTTTTATTCAAATGCTTTGTAACAAGCATGTAAACACACTCTCACAAAATTCTGCAAAAAATTTGGCAACTCATTACCCATATTCAAAGGTACCTTCCTAAGGTATTATTAGGATATGTGTTTGTTTGTTTGTTTGTTTGGTTGGATATGATCACTCCTTAACCCCCCAAATCATGGGGGCATCTCACTCTACATTTGATATCGTTGGAAAGCTCTCAATGAAATGGTGTGCATGTTTGTTGTTT
>Ga0116228_10005741_pt1 | contig 11071 bp, 8 predicted proteins | sample S1TSphfallax_2_FD_89694 | JGI IMG/M metagenome (GOLD analysis project Ga0116228, IMG submission 89694) | Host-associated microbial communities from peat moss isolated from Minnesota, USA - S1T2_Fc - Sphagnum fallax MG | ecosystem: Host-associated > Plants > Peat moss > Unclassified | place: USA... | reverse complement strand
TGAGAAGAGTGGAGTGAAAGGTTGAATATAATTAAAGGGGAGTGAAGAAAAAAATAAGAAAGGAGGAGAAAAAATATGGGGGGGGGGGGGGGGGGTTGGTGGTGGGGGGGGGGGGGGGGCATAGCTGCCATCGCCATTATCATCAAAAGTTCATGGCACCAACTCTTGGTGGGTCAAACCAAGCTCTGTGTGCGCTATGCAACCTTAAGGTTCTTACAACTTAGGTTTCATCTTCTTATGATCTTCAAATTACATTATAATCTTTAAATTATTGTGGGGTTCAATATCTGGAAGATTTTTGTTACTTTTTGTTCAAATGCATTTGTAATTGCTTCTTGTTTTGAACTTCTCGTGTTCTACATTCTAGTTCACTAGTTTCAATGGCATCCTCAGCAGTAAAGAGCGAACCCCTTCTTGTTAGATGTGAGAATAAGAGAGACAATTCAGTGAGTAAATGAGAAAAATAAAAGTTGTGAGGGTGAGTCAAACCTTTGATTGTTTAGAGTGGAATGTCTTTGATTTTGCCAAAAAATTGGAACTTGACGATGTAGGTCTAAATCCTTGCAAAGACATCAAGGAATTTTTGGTGACGCATGAGGAACTTGTGTTTACATTTGGTGTTAGGTAACAAAATGGTTGGAAAGCAATTGTCAATGAATTTTTGACTATGCAAGATTGTGAAATGTTCCTCAAGTTGTACAAGGATGTCTATGCACATCCTCCCCCAAATGGTGACTATCTAGTCATTTTTTGCATGGTTGGTTGGCATAACACAAAGGCCACCTAATGAACTAAGCTCAATATGCACATGATACAACACATCAACAATTGAAAAGGGTGACATGGCCTACACCGTCCTTGAAACACAAGACTACTTTGGTCGTTACAACACAAAGTGGTGATTAGACTCACAAGCACCTTGGTGATGGAAGGTGCCAAGATGATGATTGCTTTCTAATTGAGGCATGAATGATTTCAAGGTTTTCATGCTACATGATATTACATGAGTTAAGAAGTTTTTGGAAGATGCAGAGAATGTAAAGTAGACCAAGTGTCCAAAGAAGTCAATTATGTTAACAGAGAAAGAATGTTTGCAATTGGAAGTTTGATCTTGGGCAACCACACTGATTCACTTGAAAAAGTCCTTGGAAAAAGATGAGTGCAAGCTAGGGAAGTTCAACAAAAGTAGGGATAAGGCTTAGTAAGAACTTGCCAAATGTTAGTTGAAATGTGAAGATTTGGATGTCACTTTGGATTACATTGTTGTGGAGAAATACAAGGCTATGGTGGCAACAATAGTTGCCAATTTGAAGAAGAGAGAAAGAGATTTTGAGTTTCAACTATTTTTGGTTAACAACCAAAGGGAGAAAGTGCATGAAGGCAAAAAAGAACATGAACTAGCCTTAACACAATTGGAAGTTGTGAGCGTTGATGTTCAATTGTTTGATAATGAAAGCAGCCATAACCAACTTTTAATGAAAGGCTTATTACACTAGATACATCATATGTCAAATGGTTATGGTATTTCCACCAACCCATTGCCCATTAAAAATCCCACTACCATGCTAGTGGGAAGTCCATGAGTTTTTTTTGTTGAGCCATGCACAATTTGTGGTCTATGTTCTACTTCAACAACATTTGTACTTCATCATGCAAATGTACATATCACCACTTCAATGTGGGAATGTTGTTGGAGAGTGGTAGTATTAGTTGTGTGAAGGCAATTTGTGGGAAGATGCTAGAGTTTGCTTAGTTCAAAAACACAATATTCAAGCACAATATTATCTAGTTGAAGAGGGGTAAGTTGAAAAGAGGATTCAATGTCATCACAAGGAGTGGCAAAAGGAGTGCCACTAGAAGTAATTTGCAACCTTCAACATCCCCACATTGTGAGTTGTTTTTCACTTTACCAAAAGATTTTGAACTTTTATGTAGGCATGGTTTTTGAGTCACAAGTGGTCCAAGTGTGTGTGTGTTGAAAATGTGACTTGATTTTTTGATTGAATTTTATTGATAGGTTTTGGATTCTTTCTAGTTTTCCTTTCAATGACTATTAATTTTTAAATACATGTTGGAAAAAATATCAAGAGATGGTGATTTTAGGGTTTTTGCTTCAAGAATAGTTGGTTAAGAATGTTGTCCAATGTATCTTTGCATTGGGCATCACTTGTAACCTTTTTAAAGATTAAACTTTCAACACAACACATTTTGTTTGCATTCAAACAAATTTGCAACCAACTTTTATGCAGCCATGGCCAAATTTTATAGATTTAGGCACAAAATGTGGAAGGTGGGTCATTATGCAAGGAAACATTATATTGGTTGAATATTATGTTATAGTCATATATTTTGTGTTGTAGTAAGAAATCCACCTACTCAAATGGTCAAAATTAAATCTAATGTTCAATTTTAAGGTTTCACATTCACATTGGTTGTGGATGTGATTGCACACCCAAGAAACACATGTTTTGTGTCTCGCAACATTATATAATTTTTTACTTGCTGATAATCATTCTAATTTAATTATACAAATTATATTTGTCGGATGTCTTCTCGAGGTTGTGTTGTTTTTTGATAGACTTTATTTCATCTTGTTTGTGTTTTTTTAATGGACATTGTCTTCCTTGTTACAATTACTAGGTATTACTAATTTTTTGTCATGCTACTTGTCAACACAATGTGGTGGGTGTTTACTTGCAATCTAGTTGCAAGAACACAATCGTACTTTATGGGCATGTACTAGCTATTTTAATTGCATTGGAGTGCCTATTTGCTAACCATGACCATGTCACTTGTTGCATTTGTTGGCTATTTGTTAGATGTAGAGTTTTATGTGTTTTAGTAATGGCTACTTGGTGGGAACTACCACGTATCCATTTTTACTTGCTTGACATCTTAAATGTGTCAGCTATTAGTATTTGTTAAACAATGCAGTTTACTTGTTTCATGTAGTGGCTAACTACTTATTGGTTCATAGCTTACTTGTTAATTATGTGGCTACATGATGACTTGAACTTACTTGTTTCAAGTAGCATAGTCATTAGTTACTTGTTGAATAACCATTAGTACTTGCATAATTTTGTTCCAACTACTCATGTAGATTCTAGTAGTTGGTGTATTTGTTTAGATCATACATCCAATAGCAACTATTATATCAATATACATTCAACATCTAGTAGCTTTACTTGTTGAATAGCCATTAGTACTTGCATCATTTTGTTCCAGCTTTTCGATGAGAGTATTTATCTACATCATACAACATTTTTGTTAATAATTATATGTTTGAAATGTATATTTATAATTCCCATGTAAGGGGCCTCTCCCTTGATGAAGGTTGATGACACAATAGAAAATTTTGGTGGCAAGAATTTGTTGGTTGTTTCTAGAGGCTCCTTAATACCCCCAATACCTATTCCAGTCATTGATGTTTCTCCCAAGGTGTCACCTAAAACTACCTCAATGACATTTGAATTTGATCGTGTTGACCTATTTAATGATAAGGAGAACCAACAAATTGAATTTCATGACCTCTTGGATGACAAAGATGGGAAGAAAGAAGTTGTTGAACATTTCAATGACAAGGAAAACCAGTGCCTTATAAAGCCTCCAAGAAGGCAAGTACATGAACATTTGGCTGATCAACCAATTGTTCAAGGTATGGACGGTTCACCTTTGCCACATGTTGATGAAGTATAAGCAATTGTGTCCAAACCATGTGGGCTTAAAATTGGTGTTCCTACATAGCGACCACTTGAAAATGAAAAGTTGTTGTCATTAGACGTAATGTCTGGTATGCCTAGTGTGGACCCTAGATGAATGGGGAAGTTGCCCTAGTTATCAATTTCCAATTAGGGAACCATGTGGAGAAGGATGTAGCACCTTGAAAGAGGAAAGAAAATTGAAGCCCTACAAAAGTTTTGGTTGATTATGCAACTAGGAAAGGCCAAAAAATGATTATACAAGGACTTAACTAAAGATTATACTCCAAAAATTGCTATTGTTGAATTTTTTTTGTTCCAAGCGGGTATCACATATGTCTAAACCTATGACAAATTTTAATTACAATATAGCTCATATGTCAATGTGCTAACTTGGCTCTTTGAGGGTAATTGCATGGAATGCATCTTAATATCAAATTGATGTAAGATCTAAGTACATATTTTTGTGTTTCCTATTTGAATTTCAGTATATTGTTTGGTTGTTGTGGCAAATATGAACAAGAAAAAAGATGTGCATCATGATTTCAACTCAATCAATGTGAGATAATTTTACATGCACCATTGTCCAAAGGATGGAGATGTAAGCATGCATCTTATTTAATTTAGGTGTGATTTTTCTTGGATGTGCATTATGTTTCAATTGAATAAAGTCACTTTTTGCCTTTCATAATTGCCTCAAAATTTGTCACACAATCTATGGCACATTCTTTAACATAATGGACTTCATCAAGTCTAGAGGTTCAACTTTTGGAGGTATGTACTTAACATGCTGGATCTTGTAGTGAGATTTATAAACTTTTAGCCCTCAGTTTATTTGATTTACCAAGAATTAGATTTCAAACATGAGGGTCCTTTTCTTGAAAGTTTTTTGGAATGAACTTAAAGTTCTTAATGAAATTACATTGTTCAATGTTCACTTACCCTTGCAATTAAAGTTCCCATTCCCCTAGAATGAAAGGTTTAAACCTTCATTTCCTATAATGAAATTAGACACCAACCAGGCATAGAAGCTCAATTTCTACACTAGAGAGTACAATTTCACTACTCTATTGTTGTATTTGTAACACTACTTTATTGTTAGTTCAAAAAGTGATTTGGAGCTACTTGATTATGGATGGTGTTTGCAATGTAATGAGCTACACACTATTGTTGAGCCCGATTGAGTATAAGAATCCTATATTGTGAGGGAATTTCTACAGGGTGCATGAAACTTTACCTACTTGAAATTCCAACAAAACATATGAACACATGTAAGTCATTTTGGCCAATCTTTGTGAAGGTGGGGATGAGATTATTTGCCACAAATGAAGTTTATAACTTTTGTGTTGATTGGAGTGTGGCAAAGTTCTTAAAGTCAAAAGGAATGCTGGAGGATGCTCTTGAAATTACCACAGATCTAGACTAGAATTTTGACCTTGTTGTACAACTTCGGAAGCTTGGGATTGCAAAGGTTTTGTTCCTATCTTTTTCCAACATTGTTTCCATTATAATGTTTATTAGAGCTATAACTTTTTTTTAAATGTAGTGGATGCTACGATAATTCACTATTGTCAATTTATAGGGACTTATAGATAGTGTTGCCGCATAGCAAAGGTTATCAACTATGAACATCAAGTTGTTTGTTATTTGTTAATATAAGCGAGGCTGTGTGCAAGCTATTACTAAAAGAAGGCCAGAGTCGATCCAAATGGAAGCAATTAAAATAACTTGTTTTGTTTGCTAGCAAGGTATTTCTTAAATTTGGTGAGTTGTTAGACAACTTAGTGTCAATTTAATTGGCTATTGTTAATATTCATTCCAATACATTGATTTTCCAACAAAAAAAAACATTTTTTAAGGGTTCTGTGTAGGAAAATTCAATAAAGGTTTTCTTTCTAAGTTCCTTGTGCAAAATTTATATTTAGGGATTATGCTTTTATAACTTCTATTCATCAAATAAGATTTCTGTTGTGGCCTAACCTAGTGTAATTATCAATATTATTACAAGTTTCTAGAGCTTGATATAATCTTAATTGCTTACAAAAATTCCAATTGATGCCTTGTTTCTAGATACTCTAAACTTGAATTCTCACATGATGTTGTGGCTATCTGGCATAATTGGATGTTGCGGAAAAGTGTTTAAGGCATGTAGTGGATTTGAGTGGTTTATTTCTATTACATTCAACACTTATAGATGTTGAAGGAATGCAAAAACTTGCCATTTCATCCAAAGAGCATGGGAAGAACAATGTAGCATTCCAACTTTCTATTTTCTTATTAAGGGAAGTAGAAGCATGTATGTATAATTCCTAGTTGATAGGTATTTTAAACAACATTCTATGTTTTTGACCTAGTTGTGTTTTGTACATTCAATGTCCTATAACTTGCAAGTTGATAGACAAGAAACATGGTATATTTTGAATTCACATGAATTTATGTTGTTTGTTGTAGCAACTGAATACCAAAGGTTGCACTTATGGTGAGGACCTAGTATGGACATAAGAGTTATTGATAGAAGAGTTATAAATAATCCAACCAAAAGTGATTAAGATCTAAAGTCTATGCTTGCTTTGGTATGTTTTCAATTGGAGATGGCATTTTGTAGCTTGAACAATTTGAATGTACATACTTTCTAGCATTTGGAATTTAACTTTGGAAAATATGTGAACTTTTATGATGTCATAGTCTACAAAATTCATGTTAATATATGATTTTGACTTAAATATGATTTTGTTTATTGATCTAGATTTATGGCATGGCCCAATATTTCAAGCACAAGCACCAACTTGAAGGACCCGACTGTTTAGTATGTGCTCCATTACAAATGACTAAACTATGAATCCATTTGAAATTTTAGGATTGTGAAGACCAACTTTCATATGTGTATATACATATAGAACCATAATTCAAAGTTATAAAATTTGAAGTTTGCATTTATTCTCTTGTCCATATTGAACTAAGTACTAAATCATCTTTCAATATGTACCTATAAAGTTTTTTCCCCACATAATCAAAATGGACTCAACACCAAAACAACCTGGTGAACTTCATTTGATGTAATTCTAGAGAGTTTCATGTTAAATGCTCTCATTTGTACCCTTCATTTCTTCCAACAATTCTACCACTACATCCAACTCATTATGCACATTGTCAAATTTGTTAAGATTCATACCATACTACTTGTAGTGTGTTTCTAGCAATTTCAAATATTCTTGTTATAGCACCCTTACTCAATTTTTCATTTGTCAACCATCTCCAAATGTGAGTTGATATGACCTTGCCACAATTGTTTATCTTCTAGTAATGCTTTGTATGTATCTTCAGATTCTTTTAGCTTTGCATTTACAATCTATGTTAATTCATATGGAACACCTTCATCCTCACATGCTTGCCTTTGTTATAGTGCCAAAAGTAAACATTCTTTTGAACTTTCAACAACCTTATCCATGTGAAGAAAATCATGTTTTAGACTAGATAATACAATTTCTTTTTCAACCAAAATGCTTTTGCAACTAAATAGTCTTGATTCATACTCTACAATTTGTTTTTGCAAATCCAATTGGGTTGTTGTAGACAATTGTAGAAGATGTCGGCATGGGTCAAGCTCTTTCATGGCCTTGTTCATTTTAACTTGCAAAGTACCATCACTTTTGTTTTACATATGTGCATTTGTCTTGCCATGGTTACCATAGGTATCCTTGGTTGTAGTCTAATTAGATCCACTTCCAGTGTATTGGAATGCTACATGTTTTTCATTGTTGTGGTTGGTCTGAACTCCACATTCCGCTGCCACATACGTTGAATTTTTAAGCTTTAAACCACTTGCATCCTCAAGAACAATTTGCTTATCTTTTGAAGAATTAGGTGATGTTATGCCATTTGAACACCAAGCAACCTCAATATCTAGAGCTTGCTTCTTTGCTAATTTCGCCTTCATGGCCATGAAATGTTAAGTCCTTTTTTGGCATGGTAGCTTTTAGCTTGCCTTGTGTGTTTGTGACCCTCGAGATTGTATTTGTATTGTAAAAGTTGCCCAATTCACATCACATCCCTTTTTATTAGCCAACACTCCTTTTGTAAAAGATAAATTAATTTTATTATTTGTTATCAGAAACCTTTATGCACTTTGGGCCACAACTCTTCAACATAAGAAACCATTTTCACATCAATGAACTATTTTTTATACTTGAAACCATGGCTATTGGGACACCTAGCTCCCCAAAACTTTTTAATCCTCCACAATAACATAGCTAAAATTTGGATGCCTAGGACGAAACCCTTTAGATGGTAATCCAACTACTTTGCTAAAGTATTCAAATCCATGCTCCCTAACTCCTTTGCTAGCCACACTGTTGTGTGTCTTGATATAACCAAACTTGCTTATAAAAAGTAAAAAGCAAAATGTTTATGGAAATTTGATGGAAAAGGAATGTAGAAGCTAAGATTGTAAAGTAGAAAGTGCCCAAGTCTAGAACAATGTCCTCAAGCTCCTCTAAACACTTGGATTGCAATTTATTTAACACATGTATTAGGTTGTAATCAATCATGTGCCATTGCAAAAATCTGTTAATAATTTCCATGCATTATTGTAACATGTCATGCTACCAAGTCAACAATTATAATGTGGACATTAATAATCCCTCCACTAATTAAAATCACATTTAACATGCATTAATGTTTAGTAATTAGTCTTATTTAATAATATGTTGCTTTTGAATATGCTATATAAACAAAGGAAATAATGCATGAATTAATAGATGTTGTAAATGGTATAGGTAAATGGTATAGGTATTTGTTTCATAGGCTAGTTAGTTTCTAAGTTATATTTCACAATTCACAACACATGTAGTCCATCCAATGCAAAAAATTGTTTTTGGCTGCAAATCATATCCAAGAGTGTGATAATGTTCATTATTAAAATAATCTTATTGTGGCTGTATTTTAAAAAAAATACTACATTTGTTATTTTTTCATTATTTTTTTTTAATGATTTATGTAGCCCATTTTTTTCTACATGCAATTTTAGAATTGAATACAAAATAGACTTTCCTTAGATCTACACCTATGTATAGTGTGTTAAAATTTATCATAACCAAATTTAGATAGTGTCATGAAGAAATGCAACTTATGCCATTCACAATTCAATGTGTAATTGACTACAAATTACTTACTTGCACATATTTTATTAAAAACAACTATTAAAAAATCAAGAAAACAAGTTCAATATCTAATTTTGGAGTAATTTACAAATCCATATTGACACACCCCCAAGCTCCTTGATGGACTCAATTGCGAGTCCAAAGGTAGAGACAACAAAAGGAGAAGGAGTTGGGGCGCACTCCTTGGCTTGCAGCATTTCGAGGGTAGAGGGGCGTGCTAAAGTTCTAGGATGGGACTAGGAAGATTGACAAGCAATTCAATTACTCACACGGACTTGCACAAATCAAACAACAAGTTGATTAGTGTGTAGTTGGAGCACTTTAGTGCATGGACAAGTCACATGCAAACACAGACTCACAAAACTCACCACGGCCCATACTTGGGGGAAGTCACCACCTTCCCCCTTATAATATACTTTGTGCCTGGCCACAAGACCAGCACCCAAATGTCATTTTGTCTCGAAACTCCCAAGTGGGGAGTTTTGAAATTCCCAAAGTTGGAACTCCTCTGACTTTGGGGGCCCATAACTTTGTGTGTATACTTCCGATTGAGATGATGTATAAAGCAATATGTTGTATGACACCTGCACACAAGGAAATGGGGGCGATTCCCAACTTTTAGTGGTTGGGGGTCAGATTGCCAATTTGATTCCTGACCCTTCTTTTAGCCATAACTTGTGTTTTAAGTGTCCAAATGGGTCATGCGAGCTCATTTTAGACATCTTCGTTCCAAGAGATTTCCAATGATATAGGGAACTCTTCAATCCAATGGGTTTTGACCCTTGAAATTGCTCTTTGAAAATTCAGAAGTCCATCGAGACTCCAACTCCCAAAGTGGGAGTTCACTTGGATGTGTGAGGGTTCATTCCCTCACACTCTCCTACACTACCGGGAACATGAGATGTGGCTCCCAGGCTTCCCTCTTGGCTCACACCCTTGCAAGCCCTTGCCTTAATCGCGAGCCTAAGGCTAGGGTTGCAACACATATATACAAATTTATTTCAATGTTCAATTTGGTCTGACAATACCTTAAACTTCATGATTGCACTTCATGTGACTTTATACATCAGTAGATCAACCCCAAAAATGGTTTTGTTGACATGTTGGTTGCAAGTTAATATGGTTAACCCTACATCCTAATCATGTAGGATGCACTAAACATATGTAGATTAATACACCCCATTGCTAAACACCCATACAACCATGTATAAACATCTGAAACACATATCTTGCATTTCCACGGATTGATGCCACTTGAACACATTACAATTAATGCCAATTCATTTAAAGCCAAATGTAAACAATTCAAACAAACAAAAAACAAGTAGGAAGATTTAAAATAGTTCAAAAACTCATAGTTAGTAGTCCAAGTAAGTGTCAAATGGTAGTCAAAATTTGTGAACCATAGTGAATATGGTCTATAGATGTTTATTGCATCTCATGTGATTATGCCTCCACAACACTAAATGAACCCCTAAACCAAGAAGTGTATATTGCAAGTAGGACAATTAACTTTAGAATTTTGAGCAAAAACATACAACTCACACCATTATGCTTTAGAAATGTTGGATTACAATATGAAGTACCTGCCCATTTTGAACAATTGAATGTTATTGTGGCAAAAAAGGCTGAATATAAAAGGGTGAACATGATATGTGGCCTTTAGGTGAAATTGTGTGAAGTTAGCATGGGCATTCATGAACATTTTGAATGTTATACACCATTCTAAAATTTTGCACAATGACTTGTCATTATGAGAAATCATGTCTTTTGCAACTTGTCCTATGCAACTAAAAAATGTCCTTTAGAACTATTTTGAGTTGCAAACTAGTTTTAAAAGACATCTTTTATTTGAATAAGACAAGTTGCAAAGGACATGATTTCTCATAATGTGTTAAAAATCAACATCATGTTACATTTTTTGACAAACTAGATGTTATGTACATTGGTGTGTGTGATTGGGGTGAAACCGGATGCATGCAAAAGATGACTTCATTTTTATATGCATTTGTTAGGGAACATGATTTTATCAACACAAGGAAAGTGCATTAGTGGGTGGCCCCATAATTGTTTTTTGTTCATGACAAGCAGGGAATTCCAAATCCCCCTTATTAAATGGCCAAACAACACCAAACAACTTTGAGGTTTGAATATATTCAATGGGCAAACTTGCAAATGTGATATGGCGTGAGGATTGTGATTTAATTGTTTTGT
>Ga0116228_10005739_pt1 | contig 11071 bp, 8 predicted proteins | sample S1TSphfallax_2_FD_89694 | JGI IMG/M metagenome (GOLD analysis project Ga0116228, IMG submission 89694) | Host-associated microbial communities from peat moss isolated from Minnesota, USA - S1T2_Fc - Sphagnum fallax MG | ecosystem: Host-associated > Plants > Peat moss > Unclassified | place: USA... | reverse complement strand
CACTCCCTCACACTCTCCTACACTCCCGGGAGTCTCTGATGTGACTCCCGGGCTTCCTCTTGGCCCGCACCCTTGCAACCCCTTTGCCTTGGTCGCGAGCCCAAAGCTAGGGTTGCGACAATATCCTTGCTAAAGACTCTCTTCAGGTTCTACATAGTTTAGAAAGTCAATTTTTAAGTCTTTTTTTAAAATGTAAACAATCCATAGAATTCTACACTTGCAGCAGATTGTAATTAAATTTTCGCTTCTGCCATTGTTTCACTAGCCTTGTTTTTCATTTCCGAATTATTGCATGTGTTTATTTCATTTCAAAAGAACCCATAAAAGCAAGGGGAAATATTTTTGACCTAAAACTAGTTAAAGTTTGCCTTTGTCGATCTACTTTTGGATAAGGGTTTAACGGCTTAGGGTTTGATCCTATAATGAATACTCCAATTAGGACAGTTGAGACTACCAAAAACCCTAAGTCCTTGAAGCATAGATCATATGACAGTTAATCACCTAACCTTCATATTTTTTTGGACATATTCTTAATCTATATCCCTAAGGAAATAACATTCAACTAACATTGTGCTAAAGATATTTGTTGATGTCTATATAACTATTGCATAGCAATTGAGCCGGGGACAAGATGTGGTTCTTCCAATGGCAAAAACAAGGTATGTCCTTGATTCCCTAGTCCTATGCAATTCAATTCTATCTCATATGATAGGAAAAGAAGTAGTTATGCATGAACATAATAGATCAAGATCAAGCTCTACCAAGACACTCCTTCACTTGATACAAAATATAGATAAATGTAATTAAATACAAACCTCTATATAATGCAAAAGTAAAATCTTGTGCAAATATCAATTAGACATAAACCTCATGACTGGAACATTGAACTGGACTTGAGGTTTATGCATTTCAATCTAGGTTTTTGGATTTCATTATAGGTTCATGAAGAAATGTTTAAATGAACACATTAAGTATAACAATTTATAAGGTCAATGGAATTGTGTTTTTTTTAAGAGCAATTGATTTTCAGGGATATCCATGCAAATAGGGATGAAATGATCTAGTGGTCCCTAGATCTCTAATTCCATCTTGCACACAAACAAAAAATATAATAGCCACCAGATTGTTAACAATGTAAGTCCTTGCATTAGTAATGATCTAGTGGCCACCAGATCATTGAAGGGTCAGTATTTGAAGACCTAACTATGTGGTGGCCACCAAGTAAATACCATTGTTCCTCTAAGACCACATAATGATTTGGTCATCACCAAATCATTGCAAGTTTAATATTTGAAGACCTAATGATCTAGTGGCCATTAGATCAATTACAAACGTTAGTCTTAAGGGGACATAATGATCTAATGGCCACAAATTGTTACAATCCTTTCGGATTAACCCTTATAACGATCTGGTGGCCACCAAATCGTTATTTCCCTAAGGACTAACGTTCATAATGATCAAATGACCACCAAAAGATTAACAATGTTAATTTTCGTGGAAAAAATGATATGGTGGCCACCATATCATTATGTCCCTAAGGACTAACATTGGTAACAATATGGTGGCCACTAGATCATTCCAACACTAATTTTCATGGGGAAAAAATCTCATTATCAAAAATAATCCACAAAAACAATCTAGTGGCCACCAAATTAATTATCATGGTCATTTTTTTTAAAAATGACAATATGGTGGCCATTAAATCGATAAGGAGTTGATTATTCAAGATGTGAATATTTGGTGGCTACTAGATCATGACCAATGTTAGTACTTGACGACATGAAAATCTAATGCGCACTAGATCATTCCCAACAAGACTTTTTGAAGAAGTAATGATATAATGGCCACCAAATTGTGAAAATTAAAACATAACATAGATATAATGATCTAGCAACCATTGGATCATAACTAGGGGAAATAATCAAACACAAAATGATAAAGTGGCCACTAGGTTGTTGTTAGGTTTGTTCATTGAAGGGGATTATCACCTCTTTCGACACTAATAACAATCTAGTCGCCACCAGATCGATACAATTATGACAGACAAAGATTATCATCTAGTGGCCCCCAAATTGTTATGTTTTGAAGGTTTTATTGATAAAATAATAACTTGGTGGAAGTAGATGAATCCACTTACATTATAAAATAAATCATTATCTGGTGGCCACCAAGTCATTTTCATTAAATGCAATACAACAAACAATCTAGTAACCACCAAATCATTGTAAAATTGTGGAAATGTTATAAGAGATATAGCGGTCATGAAAACATTTCTCTCTATGAAGGACTGGTAGAAAATGCATGGGGCTAGGAAATATTATTATCTAGTGGTTGCCAAATCATCTCCTTTATTTTTCTGTTGTTAAAATAGTTCACTTGTTCATGTTGTAATGATCCTCGTACTCACCTCTTCACCAAAATCCTTGGGGGAAAACTTGGGTACAACAATGATTACAAGAATGCGGATGTCAACATCTAGTTGTTAGACAAGGAGGTAGACAAGTGGGGTATTGAGTTGACAATGGAATGCCACATATTGAATGGTGCTTCCAATTCAAGAAATGGAAGGACCTTGACAAAGATAAATATGTTCATGTTGTCAACCTTAAAGCCTACAAGGATGATCCACAATAGGTTGTGGTCTTCTTGTTAGTGCCATTCTTTCCATCATAAACTAATATTGTCTACCCAATTTCAAAAATGGATGATAGCCTACACCTGAAAAGTTGTGAAAGAGGAAAGTTCAGGGTTGCAAAGTTCCCAAATAGGACAACAAAGCTAATACACCAAATGTGGGACAAGATGGTGACTATGATAATCATCAAGAAGGACAACAGAATGGTGACAACTTCTAAAGCGACTCAAATCAATGTTGAAGGCTCATTAGTGATTACGGCTCCCAAAAAATAAAGAAAAAAGGCGATAATAGAGGAAGAAAAGGAGAAGATGATTAACAATCTCATCATGAAAAAATATCCCAATGGCCTTCACAAGATCATTGCAAGCACGTTAATGAATTAATCATGAGCAAATTCTCAAACTACTTCCCCCTTGGAAACAACCTTGTTGAAGGATTAAAAGATCTTGTGGATAGATTTTTGCCTCCTCCTAGGAGAATTGTGTACCGCCCATTGAGCGATACACACAAGAATGAAATCAAGCATGAAATTTTGACATTCCATTACATTGATCAATAGTGTCCAAGTTTTGTTATTCTTGATGATCCAAAAGATCCTACTGAAATTTTGGAAACATGTCCAAGAAACCTATTTGCTATTTCCAATTCAATGTTTTTTATTTTGGGTGGACAACATACAATCTAGGTTGTGAAGTTAATTTCCATACTATAGTGTTTTGTTTCAAGTCCTCGCCCATTATTATAGTCGTCTTGTTGAATTCTTCCAAACTAATTTGTTGATTTATTTCTTCAAGAGATACTTGCAATGGATGATGTCAACAAAAACATATGTAAGCAATTCTAGGCTTTTGGTATTGTTGTCATCTAAAATGTTAATTTTGTAAAGCTTTATAAACTTTCCTCTATCTTCAATAATCCAAATACGTTGAAGAATTCAGTCCTTCCATATAGGGAGAATCTTCAACACGTGCAAAAAATATGGATTGAGTTCGGTCGACCAAGCCCAAAACTCAAACAAGATGACAAGAAGACAAAAACTTACAAGTTATGGATTTTCAAAAAATATTTTTCGTAAGAAATCCATGTTGAATGTTTACTGTTGGAAGTGATCTAACGTGTTTTACTAGTTTTGTGCAAAGTTTCAAGGCTTCTTTAACAATTGTGTTTGTAGTTTGATCGGTGAACAAATGTATGTCAATCATGTTGCTTTCGAACCTACTCTATTAAGAATGGAAGGAAATTTTGTTACTGTGGGAAGAGGGAAAGATTTTGGATGAGTACAACAAACTGCCTTCAAAACCACAAGCTATGGGAAAGTTGGCATTCAATTTCCTTGTGGGACTAAAGGAGTTTTGCATGGTGAAAATTTGTACATGGTTTGAAGGCGCATGAAATTTTTTTGCGAAATCAACCTACAATGAGAAGCAACGTGCACCTCTTGACAATGGCAAAGTTCTATTACAACGTCAAGAAATGGAGGACAATTAAAAATGAAATCATGGTATTCCATAGACATTTTCAACCAACTACGCAAAATCCACAACCTTACACTAAGGAAATGTAGAAAAAATGAAATTACAACATAACTACAACAAGGTGTTGTTTGCATTGCTAGAAAGGATGTTAATTGATGATTTCAAGGGGAAGATTTGTATGAATCCATGGAACGATCCTCCCTTTGATGAATTTAACAAGGTTTTCAAGTAGTGGATTTCAAGGTCAACTAACGGAAACCCACATATGGGCCCTATGTGCCTCAAATTGCATTATAAGGTTAATCCATTCTTGGAACTCAACAACCCTTTAAAATGTTATGGATGATTCTTCAAGGACTGTTGATTTCTTCAATAATAAGTTGGGAGGATATTTGTTGTTTTCTCAACTACAAATTTTTAAGTGAGGACCTAGACATCTATTCTCAAACAGATTGGAAGAATGTATTCTCAAGCTTATTATCCATGAAGATTGCCTTTATAGCAATTATATGTATTTGCAACCAAAAGTCTTTTAACAATTTGGTCATAACACTTCAAGAAGAGGACTTTGTGGATGACATCTTTATGGAATATGTATTTTACCTAGTTTCCAAGCAAGAAGTTCCTCTATTGAAGTCATCGGGCTCGTTGATGAACTTGCCACTTTTGTTATACGCTTACGTATTTCCTTTACAAGAAGGAAAGTTTGCACAATAGGAGATTTTGGCATCAAGGCATCTTCCAACATGGGTCCCCATCTGCGATTTTCCATTTTTAAACAAGCAAAAGTTGTATAAGTTTGAACACAACCCTAACACCATTTGACTCATTTTACAACCACTTCTATGTGCTGGAATGGCATGTCTCAATATTTTTGGCAATGAAGTGTTAGCAATTTATGCATGGTATGTTCTCATGGGTCTTAAATCTATGTGTATGTTTCAAGGTTTGTTGTCCATTTAGGATTCTAAAACAGTACTAATGCAATTTACAAGAGAAAAAAGTTTGGGTTCTTGAGTTCGTTCCAATGGATTTGTTCAACAAGGTTGAAGAAATTGCAATGACTACTCTATTGATTTTGTATAATACAAATCCAGCACCTCTTATAATTTGTGCTCTGACCCTAGTTGCAAATTTCAAATAACAAGGGTTAATTGCAGAAGAAGAATTGTAAGAAGTGGATACATCCATTCTTGCAAGAAAGCAAAAAAATAGGAAGAAGGATGTTTGTAAGGTTGTTATTAAAAAGGTGAGCACAAGAACATGTAGTGGTAATTTGTCAATCTTGAAGAGTTCTCAATCTTGTGTAGTTGGAAAGAAAAAATGATAGACAATGAGATACCATTTAGTGATATATTAGCACGACTTAGCATCTGCTCTACAAAACCATTGCAAATGGCCACTATGCAAGGGAGGACAATGTCAAGGATGTCAATGATGATGATATTGGTACGAAGATGAACAGATAACTTCCTCTGGAAGAATTGAGCACACCTAGAACTAAATTAAATTACGACTAACAACTTTCCTCATTAAGCATTGTACAATTCTTTTAGGTTATGAAAACATTTACATAGTATGCATTTTATGGCCACCAAGTAGTTATATATGTATATATATATAAATAATATAATATAATATAATATAATATAATATTTAAATTTAATTAATTTATTTTAATTTATTTATTTATTTATTATTACTTCGGTTGCCAAATATTCTACATTTGGTGGCCCACATCTATGTTTACATAATAAAAAGCCAATAGATAGGTGTACTTGGTGGCCACGAAACTACATGATATTGAAGAATTAAAAAATTCTATTGTGTAGGATAAAAATCAAGTCCTTTTGTTGTGCCTACATATATTAATTTCAAAGATTTATCCTTTCCAATATTTGGCTTCTAATTCCATCCTTACTGGGTTTATTTTTCGAAGTTTTTTTATTATTCAATTTGTTTATTTTGCATTTTTCCTATTAGGTTAAAATTTGACCCCTTTTTACATTCTATTTGCAAGTGAATGTGAATTTTTTGTTCGATGATTTTAATGAATACACATCTAAGGACTTGGATGATTACGTAAAGCCTAGGTCTTTTTTTGGCCTTGGTGGAATTCAAAGGATAATTGTTTAGTTACTTGGACAACTTGATGAAGTTAAATTGCATTGGAGAAGGCATGCAAAAAAGTAAAAAAGAAGAAGAGACTAATGCCACCTCCAATCCAACCTTCACTTAATCAAGGTTTTCTGTCCCCATTTCCATCTCTCCCATCTTTCAAACGATTGGTCTTGTCATGGCCGCATTCGCCCCTTGCGAGATTCGATGGAATCTATGAGCCATGGATTACAATTCAATAAGTTGTTGAGTTTTAATTCCATAATTTTACTTAGTAATAATGATTTGAATCCTTATAAACTTCCAAGTAGTAATTATTAATAATTGAATTAAGCTTTGGATATTTTCCAAGTGTAGAGAACTTTCTTATTTAAATTGATGTAGCGATTAATTAATTTAAAAACCTAGTACACCTTCCAGAGTGCATTATCCTTTTTATGTTGCAGAGAGGTGAAAAGGGATGTAGAATTATATGTGGTTTTATTGATATATTGGGAATACAAGCCCATAACTACCATTATCATTTCATCATGACAATATTAAATTAGTTTTGTGGAATAATCTTGAAGTAATAATGACGTACTTGTAAGATTTCTAGGATGTAGTCCTAATACATTCTTATTCAATCTTCACTTCTATTAGGCTCTTAAATAGAATTGAAATCAAATTTAAATGTTAGCATTTCCACCTGAGTAGCCTCAAGTGATTATGATTTAATAAACGACTTAAAGGGGATAGATCAAAACTACAAAAAAATCTAGAATGTGATGAATGGTGCGAGCTAGGTACTCAGTTCAATGCTCCATGGAATGGGGGTTGATTAGGCCTCAAAAGCAATGATAATGGCCATCATCGGGAATCCAAATTCAATAATGAAAACGAACATTGTCATCTTCACATTGACACTCTTCAAACCTTTTTGGTGCAGCTCCACAAGTAAGAACAAATTTTAAGTAAATTGCTAAAGCATGTGGGTTAGGAGATAATTGATGATCTCATGCTGAATGATCAATTCGAATGTGCACCACTCTTCTAAACGATTCTTCTTTGCTTGACCATTGGGAGAGATTCACGTCAAGCAATGTTTCTTTGAACTCTTCTTCTTCTACTGGCACAATTAGAGGATTCAAAGGCATAGCAACATCATTCACCATGATTGAATCTTCACTTGCATCAACAAAAACCAAATGGATAGTTGGAACAATTTTTTATTTATATTCAAAAGGGGTCAATGCCTTTATTTTTAAAATTAGGGTAGGCATAATGTGCGGTAGTGATAATGGAACTTCATGAAAACCCTAACAACCTAATTCTAATGGATTTTTGAAACCCTAATTTTGACAATGCATCTAAAAAGTACATGGGAATTCTTGTAAAGGAATTTTAATTCCAATTTACTATGTATAACACAATTAATTAGTACATGGTAAAAAATAAATAAGGGATATAAAAAGAGTAAATGGTACATGAAAATGTTACTAATAACATTGAGTTGATTTAGTCAAATGGGAACTCAATGATGTTTATTTATTACTACTAATAAATTATCCTAATAACTAGTTACTCGAAATAATTAGGATGAAGAAGTAGGATGTTGAAATAAAATAGACAAAATTGATAATGATGGAGTTCAAAAACCCCATCAAGATGTCCAAGATAAGGAAAATGATGAGTCCTCTAAGTCCATTAGTCATAAGGATTATCATCCTATTTGATTGAAGGATGAAACCATTTTAGTGTTTCATTGGGCACAAAACATTTCATCCAAAACTCCATTGGAAGGTCAAATCATCTTCAATTTTTATTGGTTCATGAAGGATGATGAGGCCATTGATTGGAAGGAAGGATTTCCACAACTTCCATTGGAGAAGGAGAACAAGCTCAAGGAAATGTCATGGAAAGGTTGAATGAGAAGAGTTTTTTTATCTTGTGTATTCTTTGGAAAAGGAGGAGAATGAGTGTGTGAAAGGAGAACTAGTTGTTATGTGTGAAGAAATGTTGTTCATGGAAGTAAATGTGTGCAAACAAAAGAGCACGGAAGGAAGTTGTGTGTAGCAAATAGTTGTAGTGGAGTTCATGGAATGATTTCCATGAATAAGCCTTTGGATTATTTACTAAAATAGTTGTTCTTCTTATATACACCATTGGATTTATCTCAATCTTCAAAAAAACATTTATTTAGGTGGTGTAAAATGTTCCCTCAAAATTTCATCATCATCGAGGCTATTGTAAGGGAGCTACACTTGCCAAAAGTAGAGGGGGTTGAAGCTATCTTTTTTTCTCAAATTTGGTCAAAATAACTTTTAGTTTTGAAGCATAACTATTGATTTTAGCACTAAAAACTTATAAGATTTTGTGGCACTATTGCCTTAAAAATTAACTTTCTAACAACCCTATGCATGCTAGATTAAGAGATTGTATAAAGATATTATGAAGAATGGAACAAAGGGGGGTCAACTATCAAGGGTGAACATTGATTAAAGATCAACACAATGTTTCTTCACCTCTCATCATGGTGAGTTTTTATTCTTTCAAAATGTCTTGGTATGCTCCAAATGGACACAACACATTAAATTTTTTAATGAATTTCACTACATTCTATTGAACCACCTTAGTTTGTTAGAATATAACAACATAATAGTTCAACCCCCAAATGAGTTTTGTGAGTGCATATTTTCATGTGGAAGGGTGTGCAAAAATTCCTCACATGGTCGAAGATGATGCACTTCATGGAATTTTCCATGAAACTGCCAAAGAAAATAAGGGGAAAGAATTCGCTTTTGGAGGTTTTGGATCTCTTCTTTGTGTGGACACAAAGCATGTAGAGGTGAGTTCTTTGCACATGATTTTTGATTTGAATGGGGTCATTGTTGGGAAGGAATATTTCAAAATTAATCACCTCCTACTTTCATCGTTTAACTTGGCTTGAAGTCCTACCTTGGCAAAAACATTGTACGTAAGCCAACTATAAAAGAATTCCTCCTCATGTGTTTAAAGCAGTTTACCATCTATATATGAACATTTACTCCACTTGCTAAAATGAATGCTTACTTGAAAAAAATAGCAAAAGAGATAGGTATTGAAGTCAACCCACAAAGGATTATGGGTTAAGATTTGTGCAAAATTAACAAACATTTTCTATAGTTTCCCATCAAACCAAATCGTTATTGTGTTGATCATTTCATTCATGATAAATTAATTTATCATAAGAACCTTTCTAATTTCTTCCTTAAATATCCTAATACTCACCTTGGGAATACATTGTTAGTAGACGTTATGCCTTATAAAACCGACCTAAATTTGCCTTCTAATGCCATCTTGAGTCCTATGAGTATGCACCAAAAGAGGATAATTATCTAATGAATACTCTTCTCTCATACTTAGAGTTCTTTCATTACTTTGGGCTTTAATGTTCCCACTTTGTGGAGCTTTATCCTTTCGACACCATGAGAAGAGTCAAAGAAGACAATGTTAGATTTGGGATGTTGTTCAAAAAATGCACCATGGTTTATTTCGCCAAATTTTATAAAAACGTGCAACATCCGTAATAAGTATTCCAAATATTCTTTTGTTCCTTTCTTCCAATGTTGTTTTGGATTTTCCAATCTCATTGATTTTTATGGCCAATCTATTTCTGCACTTCCACAATTACTATTTGTTTATTTCTTTTCAGATCATCGGTGCACCCTTTCTTGAGGAGGCGAAAAATAAGGAGGAAGATAGGGAATCGCCAAATCCATGCATGGTTGTTGAAGCTAGCTTGGATGAAATTCCCTTGACTTCGAATTTTGATTCTCAAATGCCTCAAGCAGAAGATGTGGAAACACCAAATTCACACGCGGTTGTTGCAATCAACTTAAATGAAATTCTTTCAACTTTGAATGTTGACTTCAAAGTCCTTGTTCGCCTACAACAAAAATGAATCCATTTCATGTGATCTTCGATTTAAACAAAGTTCCAATTGCCACATGCTTCAATAAAGGTTCTCCCATCATCATTCTCCGTCTTGGATTGAAGGAATTCCTGGAAAAATGTCTTGTGTAACTCCTAGTCTTGTGCAACACATTATATTTTATTACTTGGACCACATCTGGCACAAAATAGAAATCTTTATACAATGTTTCTAGAATGTTTTATTAGGAGTTTTGTATACAAAATTTTCATTTCCTATCAAATAAACTTAACAAGGGGTGAAAACACACTAAGGTTAAGTACATAATCTTGTCATAGTTTGTTGGACTATCAATCATGGGCCATGGAACAAAATATAAATGAATAATATGTGAAAAGGACTTTAAAAAATAATATTATATGCGGTTTGCTCACATTGTATGAATTTCATGAATAGATTTTGAGTTACCATAACATATTGGACCTTTGAAATGCCAAAAACCCATCATCACTATTCATATCATATGATTATGGACTCATTATATTTATTAAAATGTTTAGTTAAGTGATTTTTTTACATAGTAGATAATGTGATCCCATTAATACAAAGGAAGACAATTTTGAAAGATTTTGAAAACCACAAATTGGGATATATAGTGAAATATGATTTTTTTAATAAAGTCCTTTAATCATTTGAATTAATAATTCAACTTTTTATCTTTTGAATATAAAATTTTGATACAATTATCTATAAGTGATAAAGTTTAAAAGTAAAAAAATAAAATTGTTTAACCTTGCCATATGACTTGTGCAAATATAATTTTTTTGCTACAATGTAAAATGGACTTTTATTTTAAAACTAGTATGGACTCCACATATGCCAAAAAGTACTCCACCTTAATGTGCTTTCACCTCAAGCCAAATTTTCACAAGAACCTTGACATTTTCT
>Ga0116228_10005737_pt1 | contig 11076 bp, 9 predicted proteins | sample S1TSphfallax_2_FD_89694 | JGI IMG/M metagenome (GOLD analysis project Ga0116228, IMG submission 89694) | Host-associated microbial communities from peat moss isolated from Minnesota, USA - S1T2_Fc - Sphagnum fallax MG | ecosystem: Host-associated > Plants > Peat moss > Unclassified | place: USA... | reverse complement strand
TTGCAGGTTTAGATCTTCTTCTTCCTTATCCCCATGGATTTTAAGAAGCTCCGGATAAGGATATGAACATACCCAGTCAAGACACTGCGGTTGCTTGCTGCGAAACTCAAAAACCCTAAAAAAACCCTGAAACCCTAATAACACCCACCACCTGGTCAAATCTGATGTTTCAAGGACCCAAGTGCATCATCAAATTCTAGTTCTCGACGAGATTTGTTATGTAGCAAATGCAGCAAATTGGAGGTCACCTGTTGTTGTAAGCTCAAGAAGAAGGTTGGAAGAGGAAGGAGTTGCTTCGGGGGAGGAGGAGGAGGAAGTTTTTCTATCATCATCATCATCATCATCATCATCAAGATCCCCAAATGTTGATCTTTGCTGCACTCCCTTTCCCATGTCTGGATTGCGGTTGTTGATTGCACAACAAAGGAGCAGACTCTTTGGCAAACGTGGTGGGTGTTTCACAATTGGCCACAAAACTGTTGTTGTTGTTAGCGATGATGATGGATTACGAAGCAGAAGATTGCTGCATGTCCAGCAGCAGCAGAAAAGAGATGGAGGAATTTCAAATCACGCCAGTCACGCTGTGAGAGACACGACCACCACGCTGCCCCCGCCGCCTTCTTCTTCTTCTTCTGATCATCGCTGCTGCCGCTGCTTTTTTCGCCTTGCTGCTCCATCCCTGATTCTTCTCGTCCCACGTATTAGTAGTCGCGCTTTCGCAATTCGAGGAGTCGGAAGCATTTGTACTGTTGTGTCGCCAGAGCTGCTGGTGCGTCAAGCTTCGACGTCGTCTGAACTGGTACTCTTTCCCGAAGATGTGGTAGACCTAGAAGAAGCCAGAAACATTGTAGCATTGAATAATGCAGTAGAAGAAGAAGAAGGAGAAGAAGAAGAAGAAAAGCTCGACAGTAGCATCGTTCATCAGGAAGAAGCAGAAGAAGACAGGGTTGGAAACAACAAGCCTAAAGTTGGAAAACCATGTCGGCAGCGCGAGCTAGGAGTAGTTGCAGAGATGAACAAGGTGTTGAAGGGGAGGAAATGGGGTTCACAGACTGTGAGATTACTGGAGCCTTTTGCAGTTGGGATGAAGGAGCATCATGTGAGCGAGATTGTGAAGAGGTTGAAAGATGTGGACATGGGTCTCTCCTTTTTCAACTGGGTTTGTCAAAATGCTGGTCACATCATCTCTTCCCATACTTTTACTGTGATGATAGGTCGCCTGGGAAGTGCTCGCCGCTTCAATGCTATGCGGCAACTCCTGGAAGATATGCGAGACTCTGGTTTGGATGTCACTGCTGCGACATACCTCGCACTTGTTAGAAGCTATGGCAGGTAGCTCTTCTCTTCTCTCTTTTTTTATCCATCATCGAACTGTAACTGAACAAGGAATTTACAACAACCCAAAGCCAGAAGAAGCCGTGGTGGTTTGCAAGCTTGCAAACATACAACAAAGACCATTGTGGCAAGAGGTTTTGATTGGCTGGGTGGGTGATGGGGCAGGGCCAATTTGATAGGAGAAGCTTTGGAAGCTTTCAAAGAGATGGAGCATTTTGGATGTCCTGTGACAGTGGAGGGGTACAACACCTTGATACAAGTGCTGGTGAGAGGAGGCTATCTTGACAAAGCTCATGAAATCCTCAAAGAAATGGCAAAAGGAAACTGTCTGCCAAATTCAACCACGTTCTTCATCCTCATTGATGGACTGGGTAGAACAGGAAACATCAATGCTGCACTCATGCTCTTTGAACACATGAAAACTCAAGGATACAGCCCTGACATTCTCACATACAACAGCTTGATGTACTCTCTGGGGAAAGGAATGAGACTCGATGAAGCTTATGCACTTTTTCAATTTGACATGAGAGAGCGCGGTCTCTGCCAGCCGGATGTGGCTACATACAACATATTGATTAGTGCACTTGGCAAGGGGAAAAGAGTTGAGGAAGCAGCAAAACTATTTCGAGATATGAAACAACAACATAACTATGCTCCAACAGTAATTACCTACAGCTCTATGATTCAAAGCTTTGCGAGGTCGGGCAGAGTAGATGAAGCCATGAAGCTTTTCCAGGAGATGATTGAAGCAGGTTGTCAACCTGACTCCATGGCTTACGGTGTCCTTATAGATGGTTTAGGCAAGGCTGGCAAGCTGGATGTAGCATACCAACTGTTTCTTGAAATGAAGCAGAAACAGTGTGAACCCAATGTGGTGAACTACAACTCTCTGATCAACTGTCTTGGAAAGGCAGGAAAAGTAGAGGAGGCATATCAGCTCTTTCGAGCTATGGGTTCATCACCAACATGTTTGCCAGACCACTTCACATATGCTAGTCTTCTTCAGAGTCTGAGAAAAGCTGGAAGGTACAAAGAGGCATGTGATCTTTTTAATCAGATGAGAGAAACTGGTTGCAAACCCGACATACTGATTTATGGCACAATCATTCACGTGCTAGGCAAGGCTGGGGATGTAGAGGCAGCCTTCAATCTGTTCAAAGAGATGCGGGAGAAGGGTTATGTTCCCAATATCTTCACGTATAACATCCTCATGGACATGCTTGGTAAAGCAAAATGGCTGGATGAGATGTGTGAAGTTCTTCAGCAGCTTAAGGATGAAGGCTATTGCCCTGACATTGTCACTTATGGAATTCTGATTAATGGCTTTGGTACGTTGGAGTAAAACTTTAGACATCTCATAGTATCTGATCATGTTGTAGAGGTGTTTATGCAAGCAACTATGTATGTGATTGTTGATTCAAGGTTTTCATCTGCTGTAAACTGTAAGCATCAGCTTTTCTTCTCTATTCATGCAAGAAGTAATTACAGGGTGATGCAATTACAGGGAGAGCAGGGGATCTGGAGTCGTCATGCAGGATATTCCATCAGATGAGAGCAAGTGGATGTAAGCCCAACATTGTGATATACAATACTCTTCTTGGCAGCTTTCTAAGGGCAGGCAATACGTTTGGAGTTTTCAAAATCTACGATGAAATGTTGAAGGATGGTATTCCTGCTGATGAGAGCACATGGAGTATTCTGGGATCATGTGGAGGCTTTAATGTACATTCACAGGGTTTTCAAGGTTCATCGACCTGCAACTCCAAGCACAAGAAGTGATGCTTCTCCAAAGGGGTTCAACCCTCAAATACTTCCTCTTAAATTTCTGTGAAATGCACCTGATTGCTCCCAGCTTGTCTTTCTTGACAATCTTTTAGCAAAGGTGAGTCCTTTGGAACTGTAATTAGTTTCTTTCAGGTGATTCACAGATGATCAATAATAGATCTGGGGTTGGATGTTATGGGTTAGAGTTCTGGTCTTGGGTCTTATCTTCCTCATCTCCTGTGAGCAACAATTGTGAGAGGTGGATTTTGTAAGCTTAGATGATCTCTGGTTCCACCAGTTCAACCTATTTTCCATTGGCTGCCTGAAACTGCAGAAGATGCTACATCTTACACTACTGGTACAAGCCCACTACAAGAAATATCTAGATGATGTGCACCTGCACTTTTCTGCTTCTGGGATGCTAATATGGTATCAGTCTGTTGCTCTGAAAAAGGCAAAAAAAAGTGGAAACTGACTATGATCAAACCAACTTTTGTTCTACAACCAACTTTTTTTTAGGGTTGCAGAACTTGGTTTTGCATTAGATTTGTTTTGCATTCTCTCACCAAACAAAGAAAGGATATTCCTTTCTTTTGAGGTGTTGGATACTTGGACCGTCAACACATCCTGTTGTATCAGGCAAACCTGTTTGTTTGTCATTTGAGTTTAGAAGATGCTGTCAGTTTTTTTTGCAGGTTATTGGAAGGGGAGAAATTGAAGTGGGTGTGGGGCCAGGTGCTATGAGTGAACTCTTCACCTGTGACCTTTTCACATTTGTTGACACAGTTCTTGATGAGGGACCATGTTTAGAAACATTGTTGTTCACTGTAAGTTTCAACATTCCACTTACCGATGTGAAACCATTTTTTGGGTTCTAATTTCTTATTATTACAAGGTCATAGAATTAGCTTTGCTTAATTGGGCTAAAGGTTGAAGTTATGTTTCCAAGCAGGCTGTAATAGCCTGGCTACATTTTTATCTTAAAACGTACAAAACTCAGTGACATGTACAGCCTTCTATCATTAACTGTGTCACAGACTTTTGTTTGATGTTCAAATCCTTTCTAAGAATAAGACCCGTTGAAAGAAACTTGTGATCTACAAGAAATTGGGTGGTCAGTCTGACCAAAGGCTATTATTTGATGTAATTGGCACTTGGGTAAGATTTTGCCACCGCATTAGGAGCTTTGTGGACTACTTGCTAGAACTCACAACATCACATGTGCTTTGAAAGACCAGTTGACCCTAACTAGTTTACAGTGAAAGGCAGAATCTCTCATAAGTGACAATTGTAAATCAGGTAAATGTGAACTTCTTGCTCTCACCCTATGGTTGGGCCAATTTTGCAAGGGTCTTTTTCTTGGGCTTCCCAATGGAAACTACTCTCATGAATTTTCTCCCATATTTAATTGAGAGTTTTTGCATACCAACAAAGAAGCTCTAAAATATGATAGCAAACTTAGGAGAAGCTCTAAAACTCTTGGAGGAGATCAAATGTGAACGTCTTCATAGCATGTAGATGCCTTCATATATGACAGAAACATTGGCACAAAAAAGTGAATAACAACCAACAGGTAACATAAAGAACAACAAAACATTTGAGGATAAACATTCACGAAATTACATGCCTATTGCATTTCCCAAATTATAAAGTTCTTTTATGTAGTTGGCATGTTTCATTCCTAATGAACTTTGCTGCAAATTGTCTACAAACAAAAGGCAACATGGAAAGGATTTTGTTAATTTACACAAAAAACCAGCTTGTTTACTGCAAACTGCATTTGTAGAGCTTCACATTGCAGCTGTCTACAGATGATAATTCTATACCCCAATTCTAGCACCAAAACATAACTCCTCACTAAACAAGAATCCAGTGGTTTTGACTGAACTCTCATGTTGTGGATGCAAATTAAGGCATCGACAACAACACAATGTGATGCAACCAATGTGTATACTCTTTTGCCTTCCTGTGTTGTCAGACTGTTGGAAAGAACAAGAGTAAAGTCAAGCCAAAATCCTTCAAAATGCCAACATGAAAGCCAACAAGTTGACTTCAGTGCTGCACTTTCACTTCCATGATTCTGGGCAAACATAAACAAAATGACCAGAATTCATGCTTGGAGAATAACCAAAGCCTTTATAAAATGAAAAGCTCATGACCATCCCCACTCTGCATGACTATCCCCCTTCTGCACAACCATCCCCTCTGGTTGTCCATGTATAGTGCTGCTCAGGGCAAGTGGTATCAGTTTCACACTGTATGTCAGTTAGTAGAGTTTCAAATGGGGGAAAAGTGAAAGATCTCAATCCCAGGGTTGTTGACTCACCATATTTTGAACAGAAATTTTCCTGGTCATGTTTTACATAGCTACAGTCCCCTGATCCTGCACAGACCACACAAACTGCAGCCAAGCTTTTAGCCTGTTCAACTTGAGAGCAGGCTAGGCCTCTTGTTGATCATCTGCAAAACTTTACACCATGTGCAGGAGGCAACTGAGAACTGGAAGTTACTACAACCACTGAACAAAAATAATCATCAGTTCCACCAAGTTTTCAGATTTTGGGCAGGACAAACATGCACCTGCTCTATTGCACTACAACACCTGCTTTAAGTTCCTGGTTGGAAGGACTCTTCAGCTATAACAGAAGAACTATAAACACATCTATAAGTGAGCATATGTATAAACATGTCTACAAGATTGCAGAGAAAAGTCAACAATAACACTAAGGTACCTATTGTGTCAGTTCCAGCAAAAGCAAAACTATTATGACAAAATTGAGTGTAGGTAGAAACATGGTAACAAAAAAAACCTCAATAAATGTACACAGAAGGTGTAAAGCATTAACCCCTGAAGCGGCCAGGACACACCCCCAAACACCAAATGCCTGGTAATGATAAGACCCAAAAGAGCTCGCAGATCAGAAGCTTTGAAACAATGACAAACTTCAAACTATCATCTCAGCATAACTATTAAGATGCCAACAAGTAGAAGTTTTTCTGCTTGTTGATTGTAGACCATACTCAGTCATCATCCAAGAGCATAGAATTCACACACTGGTGCATATGAAGAAGGATTTAACCAAAGAAAGCAAAGCTCCCAGGATATGCAGAACAAGACACACCCTGATGTTGCCCTGGATGTGCATACTTCTCTCCATGTGAACTCCACCTTACAAGTTGCATGGGAAATCTGACTTCACTGCATGCCCTGAGAGACAGTTGCACATACTCACATAATTCAGTCAAAGTATCAATGGCATGACATACATCCATACTCATGAAATTTCAGAAAAAAACTAAAGAACAACACTTTGAAGGTAGCACTACTAAGAGTGCAGTCATGACCTCACAACCGCCACTCCACAATGTGCCAAACCATCAGTTTCATCATGAATAGCAGTGAAGAGCTGCCATGAATCCCCAATGAACAAATCAGCTTCCAACGGTGGGTGTAGATAAATATATAACACCCTGCCCAAAATTTCAGGCCAAACAGCATACACACATCTGCTTCCTGAGTTCCTGTTGCATTTCCAGAAACAATGGGAAGACTCAGCCATAATATCAGCTAGCCCTCCAGAGACATACCTACAACATTGACCTACAGCCATGTGAAAACACAATCCATGTAGTTGGGAACCCTCATTTCTTTCAGCACATTTCCATACTAATTTCAAGCCGCTTGCTCTGTATAGAGAAAGAAAAAACAAGGATAAGCCAGGTTTCAAGCTAGTGTCTCATGGATCTGCCCCACAAACTGTTGGATTCAAAGGCACCAAAATAGTATGAGACTTGCAGAATACTTACTTGTCAAAGGAATCAAAGAAACCACACTCAAACATGATAATAGAACCACCAGACTACACAGAAAGGGAAACCCCAAAACTGTGCAGGGATGAATGGAATGATTCAAAGAAAAATACTTGGTCATTGGGCAGGTTAGAAATAATGACAGATTTTGCAATGCAAACAACAGAAGGAAGGAATGACAGTATGAAAACTACCCAGTATAGATTTATATCCTGCTTGAACCTGGCACAAGGTATCCGTGTCTTGCAAGCTATCTATGGTGCATTCCAAACACCATTCCCAGTAATGTGAATATAGTCCTCTCCAAGACAATGGAGAATAGACAAAAGGCATCTGGTTTTCTATCTGGCTGATATAGCCATGGATGTGTATGGGATAATGGTTCAGGGGCAGGTGTATGTTGGAAGTTGAAGTGTGAGTGATAGAGCAAAGAAAGCAGTGAGAAAGAAGAAATCAGGCACTGGAGATAGAGAGTGACAGAGTATCTGGCACAGAACCAACCTGTCCACAGAATCAATGTCCCTTCCTGATGGTTCAGAAACTCAGCATCCCTCCTGTTCCTTCATGAGACAGTAGTCATGAACCATGCTGAGATTGAACTATTTACCCCTTCTGTCAGTGGCCTCTTCTCCCTCAGTGTCCAGTTGGAGGAGGCAGTCCCAGCCCAAGATGTAGATCTAATGAGTCACCATATGTCTGTCCCCCAAGAAGCTGTTGCTGTTGCTGTTGTGGTTGGATCACCTGGTGTTCTGCCATTTCATCCCTAGGGTTTGCTACACCCTCTACACGCAAGCCACGTCCTCTTGCCAGCTGAAGTGGCAATGGCTGATGCTGCTGGGACTGATATGGTGGCCATGGTTGAGGCGGATGCATGCCTGGAGAAGGCATTGCAAGGAGATTGGGCGCCTGTCCATGTTGAAGATAGTCCTGATACATATTTACAAATGGTGGTCTAAATCCTTGAAACCCCATCATATCTGGGCTAGGGACAACAAAATAAGGGGAGGGTAAACATTGCATTCCTTGATAGTTGTAACTGGGGTTCACATACGCATGGCCTGGAACAATCCCGCTCATCATTGACATACCATGTGACATTATCATTGGAGCTACAGCCCCATAGCAACCCGTGCCTGCACCCACTGACTGTGAGCCATGTGGATGCACAAGCTGTGAACCTTGCAGGGGTGTCAGCCGTGATCCACTAGGTGTCAGCAGCTGTGACCAAGGAAGATGAGACTCTGTGCGATGACCTCCTCTCCCACCCCAGCCGGAGAGTCTTTCAGCATTTGCTGCTGCTGCCATCCGATTGGCATGCACCTGTGCTCGCTTGGCCTCTTGCCGCTCTCGCTTGTGTGCATTCTGATGGCCACCCAGAGCTTGTGAGTTAGCAAAACTTCGCTTGCAGCGAAGGCAACCATACTGGCGATTCTCCCAAAGAGGACCAGTTGAACCTGAGCAATGGCTCTGAACTTCAGCTGTTGTTTGGGCTGCAGCTGTAGTAGTTGCTAGCAAAGCAACAACCTCTACATCCTCACCAGGTTCACTTAGTGGCTCTGCATCCACATCTTCCTCAACACTTTCTTCAGACCATGTTTTCCTTGGCATGATATGGGACATTGATTCATCTGCCAGAAGAGCATTCTGTTCTTGCAAATCCTTGCATCCAGCCCCACTCAACTCAATTGAATCTCTCTTTCTCTTCTGCTTGAGAAGTGAAGGTTCCATCACATCAAATCCAAAGAGCATCATGGCCTTCACAACTCTGCCTTTGTCTGCAGGAGCCACACAAATCCCGGGGCTCATGGACTCTTCACAATGTTTATCTTCTGATCCATCTCCTTGAGAGCTTGCAGCCCTTTCAAATGCATGGATCTCCTGCACACAGCTTGGAGAAGCATTCAGGAAGCCCTTGGCCAATTTTTCTTGCTTGGAACCCTGTGTTCCTGTCGGTGAGCTCAGAGGAAGGGATGCAGCACCAGCACCAACGCTTGGGGTATCCAGCATGCAGCTGTTATCATCTTTCTCTTTGAAGAAAGAGCTTTTGTGAGGTGGAGGTAACAAAGGCTGACCTGTGCCTTCATCCCTAACCCTATCCACAGTACCATCTACCATATCAGCATTTTGTCCACAATCTGCATCCCCTGTTGTTCCTCCTCCTTTGCCCCCTCCTCCTTGTGCTCTGCATAACAAGAGAGTATCCTCTTGCACACAGATGACATTTGCAACCTGCAAATTACTGATCAGCAACTACAAACCTTCTTCCAAAGACCAGTCCCTGAAATCTGAAACCCTAGACAAAAATCCTCATCCAGAATCTTGACTCCCAAAGGAAAAAAGTATCAACCAAAATGTGCTGGGCACCTTGAGAGGAGGGACTGCACGCGAGTATCCTCTCACACAAAGATCAAATTTGCAACCTGCAAACTACTCTTCAGCAACTACAAACCCTTCTTCCAAAGACCCCAGTCCCACAAATCTGAAACCCTAAACCAATCGTTCTACTATTTTCTCTGCTAGAAACAAACCATGGTCCAACTCCATAGTCATTCCAAGTACAAAACATATGGTTGGCTTACCTTGATCTGCATTTCCTCTTTCTTGCTGCTGCAATTGGAACCTCCTTCGTCATGGTCATTGCAAACCTGGACAACATCCGAGCTTCCTCCTCCCCCTCCTCTGTTGATACTACCGCGCATGGGGGAGGTAGCAGTGACAGCAGCAGCAACAAGAACAACGTTCGCCTCCCCAAATAACGGGGGAGACTGAACATCCGATGACTGCTGCTGACAGGTAAGGTCCTCTTCATTAGTCATATCATCACTGGAACTGCATTCCTCGTGCTCTTCTTCTACGGCCTCACACCTGATCATGACGACGTTGGGTTGTAATCGGGATATTCGACAGCTGCTCGCTCCCAAAGGGGAAGAAGATCTTGGATGGCTCCCAAATCGCGGTGACTCACATCCGTTTGTCAAAACTACGCCAAAATCTGCCCCCCACCGCGTGCCTCCCACAAAACCCTACGTCCTGGCAGAAGAGGTCCGCGGAGGATTTGCACTCAAAAGAAGAAGACAGTGGGACAACAAACAATCTCCACACTTGACACGCTCCTCAACTTCCTCCCGCTGCTGCTGCTGCTGCTTCTTAAGGCCACCCAAGGCCGTAAAGATGTTTGAAGAGCAAAGACGCCAGCTCTCGCAATACGACGAATCCATCACCCAAGACGCACTAAGAAACCGCAGTTAGTTGCGGAAAAGCATCAACAACAAAAAAAAAAATCGGTCGTCAAATTGGTGGCTTGCTTGCTTGTACGAGTTTGTCAAAACAAAAACCCCAAAGCTAAAAAAATAATCCGTAGAATAAGAAAAAGACGCCAATTTGCTCATGCGAGTTGTCAAAGAAGAATCCGTCGCCTGCTTGCTTGTGAGCCTTGTCGAACCCTCGATCGCAAAGTCCGTGCTACAGAAGCCTGAGAGCGCGAGCGAGAGAAGGGAACCGAGAGAGAAGAGAGAGAGAGAGAGAGAGAGAGAGAAGGGAGGGTTGGGGGATTTGATGACTCACAATTGGTCCTTCAAATGCTTCCAAGATTTTCTTTTCCTACCAACAAAGTGAGAAACCCTAAATCTCAAAAATGAACAGTAAGAAGGTTCAAATTAAAGGTCTAAGGTCTCTAAGGAAACATGTCAAAATTGAATCACTCTACTCTAAAAAGACACCATCTCAAAATGATGGGTTGGATGATGGGAACATAAAGAGCTTAACCACTAGCTCTCATGTTGAGCAACATTGATAAGAAAGTTCATCTTTTTTAGTTCATGTCCCCACTCTAAGATTGATAGATGGTGATGCTTTGTTTGAAAACAAAGACCCTCTTTCAATTCACCATGATGGGTGAACCATTCATAAAGTGATCCTCCTTCTTAAGTTGCGAAATTGGACCAACAACTAAACAACATAGTTTTTCTATTTGGAGAACTCTGTTTGCTATCTAAACAACTTTGGGTTCCCCCATAGAATGTCTACAAATAATGAAGTGCTCAAGCAATGTTACCAATGTTACATATACACATGTCCATCTTTGAACAGACACTTGATAATAGATAGTTTACTAGACCTTTTTATCCATCATGCCATGTCACTAGTTGAATAGCCATTTTTAATCCC